>ERZ779654.747-NODE-747-length-18310-cov-1.984059_pt1 | contig 18310 bp, 13 predicted proteins | sample MGYA00511075_ERZ779654 | MGnify/ENA primary metagenome ERZ779654 (study PRJEB29588, sample SAMEA2155636) | human gut metagenome | biome: human gut; feature: human-associated habitat; material: faeces | place: Denmark | collected 2008/2010 ...
TATGAACCAGAAGGAATGGTTTCAAAAGAAAAAAGAAGCAAAGAGGAAATAAAGCAGAAGAAAAAAAGACAGAAAAACAAAGAGCATGTGGTCAGTAAAAACCGCCGGAAGAAGAACCGGGATTATCAGAAACTGTTTCACATCAGTACATTTTTCGCAGTTGTTTTTGCACTTGGCATCATTGGGATGCTTGTGATTACATGGCTCAGCGAAGATAATGTGACGATTTTAAACTATGAAAATAAGGTGATTGATAAATACGAAATCTGGGAAAAACAGCTGGATGAACGGGAAAGCCAGCTTGAGGAGAGGGAATTGAGACTGACGGAACAGGAGGCAGAATAGAGATGGACAAAGTGAAGATCCTTGTGGTAGATGATGAGAGCCGGATGAGGAAGCTGGTACGGGATTTTTTGACCCGGCAGAACTATGAAGTCTTAGAAGCAGCAGATGGAGAGGAAGCACTGGATATTTTTTATAAAGACAAAGCGATCGCTTTGCTGATTCTGGATGTGATGATGCCAAAGATGAACGGCTGGGAAGTCTGCAGGGAAATCCGTCAGACATCCAAAGTCCCGATCATCATGCTCACGGCCAAAAGTGATGAGAGTGATGAACTTATGGGATTTGACCTTGGGGTTGATGAATATATAACTAAACCGTTTTCACCGAAAATTCTTGTGGCGCGTGTCGAAGCGATTTTGCGCCGGACCAATAAGATCGGCGATGCGGCCGATCTTAAGACGGCAGGAGAGATTATTCTGGATAAGACAGCACACGAGGTGAAAATTTCGGGAAATCCGGTAGAACTCAGTTTCAAGGAGTTTGAACTGCTGGAATATTTTATGAATAATCAGGGGATTGCCCTCTCGAGGGAACGCATTTTAAACAGTGTGTGGAATTATGACTATTTTGGGGATGCACGGACGATTGATACACATGTAAAAAAACTGAGAAATAAACTCGGGGCATGTGGAAGTTATATAAAAACCGTATGGGGAATGGGTTACAAGTTTGAGGTGTCCTAAATGGAAAAGAAACAAAAGACTTCCCTGACGTGGCAGCTGATTTTGACGATGGTTGTCATTGTTGCGGGAACGGTTGCGATGTGCTGGTTTTTTAATACCACCTTTTTGGAAAAATATTATATTTTTCATAAGGAAAAAGAGTTAAAAAGCAGTTTTGACCAGGTAAGGCTGATTTGTGAAAAGCAGGGGGATTCCAGTGATGATGCGTATGTGCAGTTCGAGAGAATCTGTGCAAACGGAAATATCAATATGCTTATTGCAGATCAGGACAGAAACCTGATATGGAGTTCCTACAGCAGTGCACAGCGTTTTCAGATGCAGATGGAGGACTGGCTGTATGGAAGTGACCGCAGCCGTGTGCAGGTGCTTTCATCCGGAAAGGATTATACGCTGCTTCGGCAGACCGATGAACGGCTGCAGTCGGAGTATCTGGTTCTTCTGGGAACTTTAAAAAATGGAAACAATCTTTACATGCGTGCGGCTGTGGAAAGCATTCGGGAAAGTGCGAGCATAACAAACCAGTTTTTTGTAATGGTGAGCACGGGAGCCATCATCTTAAGTGTGATTCTGATCATCGTTCTCTCGAAAGGAATTTCCCATCCGATCCATGCCTTATCCGATATTGCAAGAAGGATGACACAGCTGGATTTTGATGCAAAGTATATACCGGTACGTCATGTGAGCCGGGAAATTGATGAACTTGGAAATTCCATGAATGAATTGTCGGAGACACTGGAAGAGACGATTTCGGAACTAAAGACAGCAAACGTCAGCCTGCAGCAGGATATCGAGAAAAAAGAACAGATCGATGAAATGAGAAAAGAATTTCTTTCGAATGTTTCACACGAGCTGAAAACACCGTTGGCACTCATACAGGGATATGCGGAAGGATTAAAAGAATGCATCAATGATGATGCAGAGAGCCGTGATTTTTACTGTGATGTGATTATGGATGAATCGGAAAAGATGAATCATATGGTAAAGCAGCTGCTGACCCTCAATCAGCTGGAGTTTGGCAATGATACCGTGGAAATGACACGGTTTGATATCACGGAGCTGATTGACGGCGTGATCCAGTCTGCATCCATTATGGCGGCACAAAAACAGGTGAATATCGAATTTTACAGGGAAGGCCCGGTATATGTCTGGGGGGATGAGTTTAAGGTGGAAGAGGTGATTACGAATTTCCTGACCAATGCCATGAACCATGCGGCAGGAGAAAAAAAGATTACCATTCGTTTTCAAAAACATGACCATCTGGTACGCATGAGTGTGTTTAATACCGGTGACCCGATTCCCGAAGAGGATCTTGACAAGATCTGGGTGAAATTCTATAAAGTAGACAAAGCAAGAACACGTGAATATGGTGGAAGCGGAATCGGATTGTCCATTGTCAAGGCAATTATGGATTCTTTTCATCAGAAATGCGGTGCAGTCAATCACCCGGACGGTGTGGAGTTTTGGATGGAATTGGAGACCAATAATTAATGCAAAGAAAAGATTGTCTTATTTTTCAGAATATGATACCATAAAACATAGATTATAGGACAAAAGTGACAAGAGGGTAAAAGAGTATGAAAAAGAAAATAAGTCTGCCTGTGATGGCAGTGGCAGCAATACTCCTGTTGGGAGGCTGTGGAACCCAGATGTATGATTTGTCAGAGGACGAAGAAAATCTGGTCGTGCAGTATTCGGCGCATATTCTTGCAAAGTATAATATTGAGCAGAAAGACGGAATGACAGCCGCTTCATCCGAAGAGACACAGGAGACACAAAAACAGGACAGCCAGATGCCGGAGAGCCAGAATACCCAGAGTACGGACAACAACATGGCGTCAGATGCCACGGGAGAAACCCAGACACAGGAGATGGAGACGATCGCCGAGGCAATCGGACATGCATCGGGTCTGACCGTTTCTTACAAAGGATGCAGGGTTCAGAATATCTATCAAGAGGGAGACTATTTTGCAGTAACTCCTGAGGATGGAAACAAACTTGTTGTGATGAAGTTCGAAATTAAAAATAAGGGGAAGAAAAAGGTCAGGCTGGATACAGAAAAACTCGGTATTACATTTTATGCATGTTTTGACGGGAAAAACAGGATAAAGGAGACTGCTTCGCTCGGAACCAGAAGTCTTTCCTCTTATGGGGAAACCATCAGGGGCGGAAAGAAGAAAACAGCGGTTTTACTGTTTCAGATTCCGAAAGACCAGGCTGATAAAATTTCGGGTGAGACACTGTATGCAGAAATAAAAGATACAATTTATTCTCTGAAATACAAATAAATGCCCCCAAATTTTACAAAATATGATATAATAAACATAAGGGATTACCAATACAGAAAAGTGCGGGAGGACGTATATGGATACAAATATTCTGTTAGAGTCAGGGACGAACGAATTAGAAATTTTAGAGTTTACATTAGGAGATAATCATTACGGAATCAACGTGGCAAAGATCAGGGAGATTTTGTCATACCAGAAGGTTACTCCTGTACCGAATACACATCCGAGCGTAGAAGGCATTTTTATGCCGCGCGAGGTGATGATTACGGTCATCAATCTGAAAAAGTGTCTTGGCATGGAGGATGATGGACAGGAAGGTCTGTTTATTATCACGAATTTTAATAAACTTGATGTGGCATTTCATGTGGATCAGGTGGTAGGAATTCACCGTGTATCATGGAATGAGATCATCAAACCGGATTCTACGATTAATGGAGAAGACGGAAGTGTTGCAACTGGTGTGATCAAGATGGACGGAAAACTGGTTGTTATTCTTGACTTTGAGGCAATTGTATCATCCATCAGTCCGGAAACCGGTCTCAGGGTCAATGATATTGAACAGATCGGGGAGAGAAGCCGGAGCGAGGATCCAATTCTGATTGCAGAGGATTCTCCGTTGCTGAGCAGTCTGATTACGGACTGCCTGAAAAAAGCAGGATACGAAAAACTGATTGTTACATGTAATGGACAGGAAGCATGGGACAAGATTCAGGAATTTGAAAAGGCGGGGACATTGGACGAGAACGTTCATTGTGTCATTACCGATATTGAAATGCCCCAGATGGACGGACATCGTCTTACGAAGCTGATCAAATCAGATGACAAACTGAAACATCTTCCGGTTATCATTTTCTCCTCTCTTGTAAATGAGGAAATGAGAAGAAAAGGGGAGTCGCTTGGTGCAGATGCACAGCTGACCAAACCTGAAATCGGAAGTCTTGTAGATGCCATTGATGAATTACTTGCAAAGAGAAACAAATAAATTCCGGCAAAACAGTAAGGGGTGTGATGGCTTCATCACATCCCTTTGCAGGTTTATGGAATAAACAGATGGAATGGAGAAAAACACATGGGAGACCACTCATCGGAAAATTATCTGGATCAATTATTAAATTCCATGCATGGAGAAGAAACGGAACATCCGAAGGAACAGCCGACAGCAAAACAGGTTCTGAGAGATGATTTTGAAAAGCAATTGTTTGGAGAAGAAGAAACGAAGGAAAAGGCAAAAGCGAAAAATGAAGAAGATTTTTTGAGGGAGTTTGAGGAAGAACTGCTCAAGGAAGATATTCCGGAGTATACCGAGAGCCTGAATCAAAAAAAACAGGAAGAAAAAGCCACACAGATTGACGCTTCCCTGGATGATCTGCTCGATAATATTCCACAGGATGATTTTTCGACAGGGGATGCAGCAAAGGAAGAAGAAACCGGTTTTCAGGGGAAAAGTCCGTTGGAAACTGCAATACCACCCGATGAGGGTGATTTCGAGGTGAATACACTTGATGATGCAGTCGGAACGTTTGACAGCAATCTGCCAAAAGAAGAGGATGGAGAACTGGATCTGTCAGGGCTTTCGGATTCGGATCTTATGGATATGCTTTCCGGAGATCAGGATTTATCGGATCTGGGGGATATGCTTTCTTCTGATCAAGATGGAAAACCTTTGGAAGAAGCTGATTCCATCGGTGATTTTGCAAGATCGGAAATGAATCCACAGGAAGAAGAGGCAGATAAGATTCCAGAACTTACAGAGCAGGAAGACATACCGGCACAGGCAGAAGAAACCGCTTCCAATGGGAAAAATAAAAAAAAGAAAAAGAATAAGAAAGAGAAAAAAGAGAAAGAAGGCGGCTTCTGGCAGAAACTTTCCCGGATTATTTTCGGAGAGGATGATGAGGAAGAAAAGCAGGCGGTTGACATCGGAAATACACAGGGAGCGGATGTCAGTGAACTTTCGGAGGAAAACCAGCAGATCTTAAAGGAACTTGAAGGTACAGGCGGTGATGCCGGAAGGGAACCGGAAAAGAAAAAGAGAAAAAACCGAAGAAAGAAAAGAAGCCAAAACAGCCAAAACCGCCGAAACCGAAAAAGGAGAAAAAACCTAAGGAAGTGGATAACACACCGCCGCTGCCAAAGGGACCGGTGATTGCGATTGTTCTTATGGCAGTGTCATTGTTTGCATTTGTCATGATTGTGACAAATCTTTTGGGGTATCAGGCAAACTTAAGTCAGGCAAAGGAAAAATATGAGCAGGGTTCTTATGTGGAGGCATACCGTAAGCTGCAGGGGCTTTCGATCAAGGAGCGCGATGAAAAGCTTTATCATCAGCTGGCAACTCTTGCTGCTGTCTCGGAAAAGTATCAGGCATATCTCGTATTTGATAATTACGGTTCAAAAATTGATGCACTTGATGCACTGGTATGTGCATATGGGCGTTATGACCTGAACCAGAAAAATGCCAAAGAGTATGGCTGTGAAGATCAGCTTGAGAAGATCGGAGGAAAGATTATCAAAGCACTGCTGAAAGATTATGATATGACAGGGGATGAGGCACTGGATATCTACCAGACCAGAAAGCGGGATGATTATACGGTAAAATTGCATCAGAAGCTGAAAGAACTTGGGCTGGGATAAAAAAATAGCAGAAAGTAAGGCAGGAGACTGTTAATTTAGGAGTAAGACCTATATGATTGCAATAATAGACTACAACGCTGGAAATTTAAAAAGCGTGGAAAAAGCATTGCATTTTCTCGGAGAAGACTGTGTGATCACACGTAATTTTCACGAGATTGAGACCGCAGACAAAGTGATTCTTCCGGGAGTCGGTGCATTTGGCGATGCGATGGAACAATTGAAAAAATACGAGCTGGACAAGGTGATTCATCAGGTGACAGCGGAAAATAAGCCATTTCTTGGCATCTGTCTGGGACTGCAGCTTCTCTTTGAGGGAAGCGATGAGAGTCAGGGTGTAGAGGGACTCCATGTGCTGGACGGACAGATTCTGCGGATTCCGGATCAGTCGGGACTTAAGATTCCGCACATCGGGTGGAATTCTCTGCATTTACAGAATGACGGAAGACTTTTTGCTGGGCTGGAGGAAAATCCGTATGTATATTTTGTACATTCCTATTATCTGAAAGCAGCGGATGAACAGATAGTGAAAGCAACCACACAGTACAGTACGACAATTCATGCATCGGTAGAATCCGGAAATACATTTGCATGTCAGTTCCATCCGGAAAAGAGCGGTACGGTTGGACTTTCGATTTTGAAAAATTTTGCAAAGCTGCAGGGAGGAAATGCATAGTGTTTACGAAGAGAATTATTCCTTGTCTGGATGTGAATGACGGACGTGTGGTAAAAGGCATTAACTTTGTGAATTTAAGAGATGCCGGAGATCCGGTAGAGGTCGCAGCAGCTTACGACAAGGCGGGCGCAGATGAAGTAGTCTTTCTGGATATTACCGCATCTTCCGATCACCGTGCAACGGTGGTAGACATGGTGCGTAAGGTTGCAGAGAAGGTGTTTATCCCGTTTACGGTAGGCGGTGGTATCCGTACGGTGGAGGATTTTAAGGTACTGCTTCGGGAAGGTGCCGACAAGATTTCCATTAATTCTTCCGCAATCAATACACCGGAGCTGATTGGAAATGCAGCGGACAAGTTTGGCAGCCAGTGTGTGGTAGTCGCCATTGATGCCAGACGAAGAGAGGATGGAAGCGGCTGGAATGTTTACAAAAACGGCGGTCGTATTGATACCGGGCTTGACGCTGTAGAATGGGCAATGAAAGCTAACAGACTTGGTGCGGGAGAAATTCTTCTGACCAGCATGGACTGCGATGGAACAAAGGCAGGGTATGATATTGAACTGACCAGACAGATTGCAGACAATGTTTCCATTCCAGTGATTGCATCCGGTGGTGCGGGCACAAAAGAACATTTTTATGAGGCCCTGACAGAGGGACATGCAGATGCAGCACTGGCAGCGTCCCTGTTTCATTATAAGGAGCTGGAGATCATGGATCTGAAAAACTATCTGGCAGACCGCGGTGTCTCCGTGCGTAGATAGGAGTGGATGAAATTATGGCAATGATAACAAACGACTGGCTTCCGGCAGTCCGTGAGGAATTCGCCAAACCATATTACCGGCAGCTGTATCAGTTTGTGAAAGAAGAGTATAGCCGCACGGTTGTGTATCCGCCGGCAGAGGATATTTTTAATGCACTGCATTTTACACCGCTTAGTGAGGTAAAAGTACTGATTCTGGGACAGGACCCGTATCACAATGAACATCAGGCACATGGTCTTTCGTTTTCTGTCCTTCCGGATCAGAAAGAAATTCCGCCATCTCTGCAGAATATTTATAAAGAACTGCAGGATGATCTGGGGTGTAAAATTCCAAACAACGGCTATCTGAAAAAATGGGCAGATCAGGGTGTACTGCTTTTGAATACCGTGCTTACGGTGCGGGCGCATCAGGCAAATTCCCATCAGGGAAGAGGATGGGAGCAGTTTACGGATGCGATCATTCAGGCAGTGAATGCGCAGGATCGTCCGATTGTGTATATGTTGTGGGGACGTCCGGCGCAGAGCAAAATACCGATGCTTACAAATCCAAAGCACCTGATCTTAAAGGCACCGCATCCAAGTCCGCTTTCCGCGTATCGCGGGTTCTTTGGATGCAGACATTTCAGTCAGGCAAATCAGTTTCTAAAAGAACATGGAATCGAGCCGATTGACTGGCAGATAGAAGACATTTAAGAAATTTCTTGATAAAAAGAGGAGTGCCCCATTGTCCAATGGACAATGGGGCGAATTATGAAAAAATAACAAGTTAGTAACTTTGCTTTCTTTTATGTTCTTATAATAGCATCTGATTGTGAATAAAATATGAACAAAACGAAAAGAAATTGTTATCTTTTCGTAATTATAACCAAAATACGGAAAAATACCACAAAAGTATTGTAAAAACAGTGAAAAAGCGATAGGATAAAAGAAAGAATTGTGTGAAAGAGGTGATACTATGAGAGGAATTTCGATGTATGATTCATCGTCAGTAAGTACTTTATTTTCCAGTCTGGGTTCTTCGAAAAGCACAGGAAGTGGCCTGTTTGGAATCAATTTAAGTGAGTATGCAAGTATTCGCAGTGGTTCTTATGGCAAATTAATGCGCTCTTATTTTTCAATGGATTCCACGAAGGGCACCTCGAAGTCGGATGACAGCACCAAAAATACGATCGAGGATCTGGCCACGACCACATCAACGTCAAAAGACAGTACCAAGACGCTGGCTGCGATTGAGTCCGATGCAAAGGAACTGACAGACTCTGCCAAGGCATTGTATACCCGCAGTAACAACAAGGTGTTTACAAAGGATTCCGGGGGCAGCTACGATACGGACAAGATCTACAAAGCAGTAAAGCGTTTTGCGGATGATTACAACTCCATGCTGGATACAGCCGGCAAGTCATCGACGAACCGCATTTCCCGGTCGGTAAGTTCTATGAAAAATGAGACTTCTTACAATGAGAAACCCTTAAAGGAAATAGGAATTACGGTCGATGAAAAGACCGGCAGGCCCCTGAAAAACAACCTGCTGGACTATAGGCTGTCGGTGGATGAGACAACGTTTAAGAGTGCGGACACAGAGAAAATAAAGAACCTGTTCAATGGAACCGGTTCCTACGCATACAGTGTGGCAACAAAGGCAGCCATGACAGAGTCCTATGCAAAGTCAGAAGCCGCAAAATCCAATACATATACGAAGAATGGCACGTATAATTACAATTATAACAGCGGAAATATTTTTACAGATATGTTTTAAATAGTTGAAAATGAGTTTTCGAAATGCAGGAAACCCTCTTTGCTGGACAGACCAGCAGAGAGGGTTTCCTGTTTTTACCAAACAGACAGAGGGTAACAGATTAATCATCTGCCTCCTCATCTGCAGTTGTATTGTATACCTGACGTTTTCTTGCCATAACATCACTTTCGAGATATTCGTCATAAGTAGAAACCTTGTCTACCATGCTTCCATCCGGAAGAAACTCGATGATGCGGTTCGCAGTTGTCTGTACGACCTGATGGTCACGGCAGGCAAACAGGATGACACCAGGGAATTTGATCATACCATTATTCAATGCGGTGATGGATTCCATATCCAGGTGGTCTGTCGGCTCATCAAAGATCAAAACGTTGCTTCCCATGATCATCATGCGGGAGAGAAGGACACGGACTTTTTCTCCACCGGAGAGGACACGCATCTTTTTTACACCATCTTCACCGGCAAAAAGCATACGGCCGAGGAAACCGCGGACATAAGTTGCGTCTTTGATCTCGGAGTATTGGGTCAGCCAGTCAACGATCAGCTCATCGGAATCAAAGATGGCGGTATTATCCTTCGGGAAATAAGACTGGCTTGTTGTAACTCCCCATTTGTAAGATCCTTCATCCGGTTCCATTTCCCCGGCGAGAATTTTAAACAATGTTGTCTTTGCAAGCTCATTTCCACCGACAAAGGCGATTTTGTCATCGTGTCCGACAATAAAGGAAATGTTGTCAAGAACTTTTACACCGTCAATGGTTTTACTGATTCCGTCTACGGTCAGAACTTCATTTCCGATTTCACGGTTTGGACGGAAATCAATGTACGGATATTTACGGCTGGAAGGACGGATGTCATCTAGCTGGATTTTTTCCAGGGCACGCTTACGGGAAGTTGCCTGCTTGGATTTGGAAGCATTTGCAGAGAAACGGGAGATAAACTCCTGCAGCTCTTTGATTTTTTCTTCCTTTTTCTTGTTGGCTTCTTTCATCTGACGGACAAGAAGCTGGCTGGATTCATACCAGAAATCGTAGTTTCCGGCATACAGCTGGATTTTGCCGTAATCCATGTCTGCAATGTTGGTGCAGACTTTGTTTAAGAAATAACGGTCATGGGAAACCACGATAACCGTGTTTTCAAAGTTGATCAGAAATTCTTCTAACCATGCGATGGCATCAAGATCCAGGTGGTTGGTCGGCTCATCGAGAAGAAGAATGTCCGGGTTGCCAAACAGTGCCTGCGCAAGAAGTACTTTGACTTTTGCGGCACCCGGCAGGTCTGCCATCTGTGTGTAGTGATCCTCGGTCGGAATTCCAAGACCGTTTAACAAGGTGGCAGCATCGGATTCGGCATTCCAGCCGTCCATGTCTGCAAATTCTGCTTCAAGTTCACTGGCGCGGATACCATCCTCATCGGAAAAATCTTCTTTCATGTAGATGGCATCTTTTTCTTTCATGATGTCATACAGACGTTTATTTCCCATGATAACAGTGTCGAGTACGGTATACTCATCATACTTGAAGTGGTCCTGCTGCAGGAAAGACAGACGCTGTCCCGGTGTGATGACAATGTCACCGCTGGTTGGCTCTAACTGCCCGGATAAAATTTTTAAAAAGGTAGATTTGCCGGCACCGTTTGCACCGATCAAACCGTAACAGTTCCCCTCGGTAAACTTTACGTTTACATCTTCGAAAAGGGCTTTTTTGCCTAATCTTAAAGTAATGTTATTTGCACTAATCATACGAAAACCTCATTGCTTTACTTAATATGTCTATGATAAAATCACAAATTCTATTATAAACATGACATGGGATATATTTCAAGAAGAAAAACGCTTTCTTGTTGGAAATGTATAGAAATAATGATATAATGGAGAAAGAATTGAACGAAATTGGGGCAAAGCTATGGATTATAGGGAATTTATACAGTTGGATCTGCCTGTCGCAGTTGCAATTGTCAGTTGTGGGGCAGACTGGAGAGTGGAAGAGGCAAACGCAGAGTTTACGGATGTACTTGGATACACGGAAAAGGAACTGCGGGAAACCAGACCACAAAAAATGGTATATGACGAAGATTATGCAAATCTGGTCAGTGTATTGGAAAATGTTGTCCGGACACATGACAACGGAAAAATGCAGCTTCGTATCGTACGCCCCGATGGGAAAACCCGGTGGGTGGAGATGCGGTGCAGTGTTCTGGCACATTACGATGTAAAACCATATGTGGTTTTATTTTTATGGGATATTGATGAGGAAAAAAGACGGGAAGAACATCAGAAACTGTTGAACCAGAAATATGAGCTGATGGAACAGCTGTCTTTGGAATATCCGTTTGATCTGGATGTGGAAAACTGGACGATGCTGCGCTCGTACCGGCTGATGGAACTGAGGGGACAATACGATTATTCCGAACAATATTTTCCGGTGGATGAAGAAGTTCTGACACTCTGTCCACCGGATCAGGAGCTTTTTCTGAAGGCTATGAAAGAAGCTGCCACAGAGGAAAAAACCGGAAGTATGGATACAAGGTTTAATATCCATACGGAAAATGAGACACCGAAATATCTCTGGTTTAGAACTTATTACAAGAGCATTGCAGACCATAATGGACGGATCACCCGGATTATCGGAAGAAGTTTTAATATTGATGAAGATAAGAATCTTCAGGAAGAAGTGCGGAGAGATCCGCTGACAAAACTGCTCAACAAGCTGGAAATCCAAAGGGAGACCGATGCATTTCTGGAAGGAGCAGAAGACGGAACCCATGTATTGTTTCTGATTGATATTGATAATTTTAAAGGTGTCAATGATAATTTCGGGCATACATTCGGTGATACCGTAATCGTAGATGTTGCAAATATTATCAAATCTTTTTTCCGCAACAATGATCTGACCGGAAGGGTCGGTGGGGATGAATTCCTTGTGCTGATGAAGAACACAACACTCGAGAAGGCAAAGGAACGTGCCGGAAATCTTGGAGAAGCACTCTGCAAAGTTTATACGGGGGGCTCCATTCACTACAGGATCTCGGCAAGTATTGGTCTGGCCGCCTGTAACGGTGGGGATGGAAATACATACAGTTCCCTGTTTGAAAAAGCGGATCATGCCATGTATCGTACCAAGCAGGGGGGCAAAAATGGATATGAGATTGCCGGTGCAAAAGATGTGGGAATGATCAGAAACGGAATCAAAAACATTGAGCGGCGGGAAAACATGGGCGCAGAAGACCGTGAATTCCTTGCATTTTCCATCAGTCTTATGGCGCACGCCAAAAATATAGACGGGTCGCTGAATATGCTTTTAAACAGGATTACGGAAAGATACCAGCTGGATCTTGTTATGGTATTTGAGGATAACACCGAAAATGACGGAATGGTCATGACCAATTATTTTGGAAATAATTTCTCTTTTTATGGGAAAAGTGCGTTTCCAAAGAAAAGTCCTTCACTAAAGGAACTACAGCCAGGGGAGTATATGATAGTTAAAAATTCGCGGAGCAATTTTGCAACGGGGATGGGAAAGTATCTTAAGTCAACGGATACATACAACGAAAAAGCTCCGTTTTCTGCTGTGGTTGGAAAATTTGAATATGTTGGGGGCTGTACAGGGGAAGTAATTTATGTGTCACTGGACGAAGAACGGCAGTGGCAGCCGGGAGAGTTGGAAATTTTTCAGGAACTGACCCGTATGATGGCTATTTTTGTGTCCCTGCGCTATCGGGTCGCGGAAAGCCGGGAACAGATCAGTTCCATCCAGAAAAAAGATCCGCTGACAGGGCTGTACAATCAGGAGGCATTCCGTGAAGCGGTGGTTGAAATTCTGGCACATTCCAAGCCGGATGAAGTATATGCCATTGAGTATATGGATATCAATAATTTTGGATATATCAATGAAAATTATGGCTATAAAGTAGGGGACAGTGTCCTTAAAATGTTTGCACAGGATATCTTTATGCAGGAGTATTTCCGTGCAGGCTGCCGTTTGTATTCGGATTTTTTTCTGCTTCTGATTGCAGATGAAAGTCAGGAAAAAATGATCGATCGTCTGCACAACAGAAATAAAAGATTTTCCAATATGCAGAATCACAGGTATCCAAACAGTGGAATGGGGATATCGGCAGGGGTATATATTCTGGAAGACAATAAAATGGACATCGAGTTTGCGATCGAAAATGCCAATCTTGCATGGAAAAATGCAAAAAATACCGGGAAGAGGGATATTACCCTGTATAATCCTTCCCTGCGTATCCAGCGTACCGAGGAGCAAAAAATAGTCGGGGAATTTTATGAGGCATTATACCGGGATGATTTCCAGATGTATCTGCAGCCAAAGTTTATTTTACGTGACCGGAGTGTTTATGGGGCAGAAGCACTGGCACGATGGAAACGTCCGGATGGAAAGATTCTTCCGCCGGGAATGTTTATTGATTCTCTCGAAAAAATAGGATATATCACAGAGCTTGATTTTTATATTTATGAGGAAGTGTTAAAAACTCTCGAAAAATGGGACAAGCAGCACCGGAGAAAAATTGTGATTTCAACCAATTTTTCCGGGCGTCATTTTGAGTCGGACGGAGAGGAATTTTTAAACCGTATCCAGCATGTGCTTTCCAAATACAGTGTCCGTCCGGAGTATATAGAAATTGAGGTGACAGAGGGCGTACTTGTAAAAAATGTAGCAGTCCTTGAAAAGTGTATGAACCGGCTGCACGAGATTGGATTCCGTGTGGCAATTGATGATTTCGGAACAGGATATTCTTCACTTTCCGTACTTGCAGATATGCCTGCAGACGTCATAAAAATTGACAAAAGTTTTATTAATAAAGGCATGACGGAACAAAAGAAAAATCTTCTTTACGAAATCGGCCGTATGGTAAAGATTTTACATAAAGATATTATTATAGAGGGGGTGGAAACGGAGGAACAGGAGCAGTTCCTCAAAGAAGGTGGATTCACCTGCGGACAGGGATATTTATGCAATTGTCCGGTTCCGATTGGCGACTTTGAAAAGATGTATTTGTAAAAAAACAAGAAATGCTGTCGCTATCGCTTGATTTTTGGGTGCATTCATCCTATATTATTTAGTTAGAAGACATTCTGATTCAATGTTTTTTATGTTTGAACTTTAATTAAAAATAGGAGGACTAATTCATGAAACGTTCAATGAAAACCATGGATGGAAACCATGCAGCAGCACACGCTTCTTATGCGTTTACTGATGTTGCAGCAATCTATCCTATTACTCCTTCATCTGTTATGGCTGAGGCTACAGATGAGTGGGCAACCGCTGGTCGTAAGAACATTTTCGGACAGACCGTTCAGGTTACAGAAATGCAGTCTGAGGCTGGTGCAGCCGGTACTGTACACGGATCTCTTGCAGCTGGTGCATTAACAACTACTTACACAGCATCCCAGGGTCTGTTACTTATGATCCCGAACCTGTACAAAGTAGCTGGTGAGAGACTTCCGGGCGTATTCAACGTATCCGCTCGTTGTGTTGCTACACATGCACTGAACATCTTCGGTGATCACTCAGATGTATATGCTTGCCGTCAGACAGGTGTTGCAATGCTTTGTGAGTCATCCGTACAGGAAGTTATGGACTTAACTCCGGTTGCTCATTGCGCAGCAATCAAGGGAAGAATTCCATTCATCAACTTCTTCGATGGATTCCGTACATCTCACGAAATTCAGAAGATCGAGACATGGGATTATGAAGATCTGAAAGATATGGTAGATATGGATGCAGTTGATGCTTTCCGTAAGAATGCATTAAATCCAAATCATCCGGTAGAAATGGGATCTGCACAGAACCCTGACATCTTCTTCCAGTCAAGAGAAGCTTGCAACTCTACATACGACGAGCTGCCTGCAATCGTACAGGAATATATGGACAAGGTAAATGCCAAGATCGGCACAGACTACAAGCTGTTCAACTACTACGGAGCTGCTGATGCTGACCGTGTCATCATTGCTATGGGTTCTGTATGTGAGACCATCGATGAGACCATCGATTACTTAATGGCAAAGGGCGAGAAGGTCGGTGTTGTTAAGGTTCGTCTTTACAGACCATTCGTAAAGGAAGCTTTAATCGAGGCTATTCCGGATACTGTTAAGAGAATTGCAGTATTAGACAGAACAAAAGAGCCAGGTTCTCTTGGTGAGCCATTATACTTAGATGTAGTTGCTGCATTAAAGGGATCTAAGTTCGATCAGGTTACAATTACAAGCGGACGTTACGGATTAGGATCTAAGGATACTACTCCTGGACAGATCATCGCTGTATACAACAACACAGAGAAAGAGAGATTTACCATCGGTATCATCGATGATGTTACAAATCTTTCCCTGGATGTTAAGGAAAATCCTGTTACTACTCCGGAAGGAACTACAAACTGTAAGTTCTGGGGTCTTGGTGCAGATGGTACAGTAGGTGCCAACAAGAACTCCATCAAGATCATTGGTGACAACACAGATATGTACGCTCAGGCATACTTTGATTATGACTCCAAGAAGTCCGGTGGTGTTACAATTTCCCACTTACGTTTTGGACATTCTCCAATCCGTTCCACATACCTGATCTCTCAGGCAAACTTCGTAGCATGTCACTGTACAGCATACATCTACAAGTACAACATGGTTCAGGATCTGGTGCCGGGCGGTACATTCCTGTTCAATACACAGTGGACAGTTGATGAACTGGATGAGAAGTTACCGGGTCAGGTAAAGAGATACATCGCAGAGAACAACATCAACTTCTACATCATCGACGGTGTAAAGATCGGTAAAGAGATTGGTCTTGGAAACCGTATCAACACTGTACTTCAGTCAGCATTCTTCTCTCTGACAAAGCTGATTCCGGAAGAGGAAGTTATCAAGCTTATGAAGGACGCAGCTACAAGATCTTATGCTAAGAAGGGTGACGATGTCGTTAAGATGAACCACGACGCAATCGATGCCGGTGCTACAGCATACGTTAAGGTAGATGTTCCAGAGAGCTGGAAGAACTGCACAGATGATGATTACTCTGTAGAAGTTAAGGGAGACAACAAGGAAGTTGTTGATTTCGTTAAGGATATTCAGCAGAAAGTCAACGGACAGCAGGGTAACACAATTCCTGTATCTGTTGTTAAGAAATACGAGACAGGCTGGACTCCATCCGGTACAGCAGCATACGAGAAGCGTGGTGTTGCAACAGACGTTCCTGTATGGGATGCTACCAAGTGTATCGAGTGTAACCAGTGTTCTTATGTATGTCCTCATGCAGCAATCCGTCCAGTCGCTATGACAGAGGCTGAGGCAGCTAAGGCTCCGGAAGGAATGCAGATGAAGGATCTCAACCAGATGCCAGGTTACAAGTTCGCAATCGTTGTTTCCGCATTCGACTGTACAGGATGTGGTTCTTGTGTAAACGTATGTCCTGATAAGGTACAGGCTATCACAATGACCGGATTCGAGGCACATGAGGATGAGCAGAAGTACTTCGATTACGCAGTATCTCTTGAGGATAAGGAAGATGTTATCGAGAAATTCAAACTTAACTCTGTTAAGGGATCTCAGTTCCGTCAGCCATTACTTGAGTTCTCCGGAGCTTGTGGTGGATGTGGTGAGACACCTTACGCTAAGTTAATTACCCAGTTATTCGGTGACAGAATGTACATTGCAAATGCAACTGGATGTTCTTCTATCTGGGCAAACTCTTCACCTTCTACACCTTATACAACAAACAAGAAGGGTCATGGTCCTGCATGGTCTAACTCACTGTTCGAAGATGCAGCAGAGTTTGGTTATGGTATGTTACTTGCTCAGAGAGCAATCCGTGACAGATTAAAGAACGAGCTGGATGAGATCGCAGCTAACACAGATAAGGCTGATGTTAAGGATGCCATCAAGGAGTGGAATGATACATTTGCTTCCGGTATCGAGAACGGACCAGCTACAGAGAAGTTAGTAGCAGCATTAGAGGCTTGCGGATGCGATGCTTCCAAGAATGTATTAAAAGAGAAAGATTTCCTCGCTAAGAAGTCTCAGTGGATCTTCGGTGGTGATGGATGGGCATACGACATCGGATTCGGTGGTGTAGACCATGTATTAGCATCCGGTAAGGATATCAACGTAATGGTATTCGATACTGAGGTTTACTCAAATACAGGTGGACAGTCTTCTAAGTCTACTCCTACAGGTGCGATCGCACAGTTCGCTGCCGGTGGTAAAGAGACAAAGAAGAAGGATCTTGCCGGTATCGCAATGAGCTATGGTTATGTATATGTAGCACACATCTCTATGGGTGCTGATATGAATCAGTGTGTTAAGGCTCTTGCAGAGGCAGAGGCTTATCCGGGACCATCACTGATCATTGCTTACGCTCCATGTATCAACCATGGTATCAAGAAGGGTATGAGCAAGGCTCAGACCGAGGAGAAGTTAGCTGTTGAGTCCGGATACTGGTTCAACTTCCGTTACAACCCAACACTTGCTGCAGAAGGCAAAGATGCATTCTCATTAGACAGCAAGGAGCCTACAGGCGATTATCAGGCATTCTTAAAGGGTGAGAACCGTTATGCATCTCTTGCTAAGTTCAACCCGGAGAGAGCTGCTGAGTTATTTGCAAAGGCTGAGAAGAACTCTAAGGATGAGTATGACCACTTAAAGAAGTTAGTAACTCTTTACGCTGGTAAATAATTGATCCGGAAACAGAGGAATACAGATAAACCGCAGGGACGAATGTCCCTGCGGTTTTTAATTTCAGGCATAAAAAAATCTATGCCGTACATACTATCTCCAGAAACCATTTCTGCAAAAATGCATATGGTAAAAGGGGAGGAAGAGGCATGTTGGAAAATAGTTATCCGATCCGCACGGATCTGGCACTCGAATCACAGGAGCGGCTGCAGGAAGACCAGGCAGATATGCGCGGCATCCGTGTTCTGGAAGAACGGCGGGAAAATGGAGTGATTGTCAGTACCGTGATGATCGAGACCGAGAATGCATCCGTTGCGATGGGAAGGCCAAAGGGGACGTACATTACGATCGAGGCGCCGGAGATGATCGAGGAAGATGCCGGATACCACAGGGATATTTCTTTGGAGCTGGCAAAGATCATGCGGAATCTTCTGCCGGGAAAAGAGATTGAAAAAAATTTAAAAAAGGGGCTGGAAGTCGCGGCACTGGTTGTC
>ERZ779654.753-NODE-753-length-18234-cov-2.421090_pt1 | contig 18234 bp, 16 predicted proteins | sample MGYA00511075_ERZ779654 | MGnify/ENA primary metagenome ERZ779654 (study PRJEB29588, sample SAMEA2155636) | human gut metagenome | biome: human gut; feature: human-associated habitat; material: faeces | place: Denmark | collected 2008/2010 ...
CTGGTGGTTGAACTGTTATATCTATTCCGCACTCAAGAATATTTGTTTCATCAGTTAAAGTTACTTCTGCCATACCTCCACCAAATAGTTCTTTAAATACCTCTCCAAAGTTTTTATTAATAACTTCAAATTTTTCTTTAAATTGTTTTCTCATAGTTTCAGTCATGTCTTGAATTACATTTCTCAATTTAGCCATTGTTTCATCTAAATCAAGTCTCTGTTCACACATAAAGTCATATCTTTCTTTTTGATTTTTATATTCTTCTATTGAATCAACATTTACACTTCCCAGTTCTTTAATGTCTGTTCTTAACACATTTACTCTTCTTTGTGTTAATGCTACATTTTCAGGTTTCTGATAATTTCCTGCATTATTAGGTGTTAATTCATACTCTTCCCACATTTTATTAATAATTTCTGTAATATCTTCTTCAGCTTTTGTTTTCTTAACCTCAAGTTTAGTTATTTGAGCTTTTAGTTCTTCAATTGTTTTAAATTGTTCTGTCTGCTCGTCTTCCTTCTTAGTTAGCTTTTCATTTTTTTCTATTCTTTCTTTTTTTAGTTTTCCTATTGCATCTCCACTATTAGAAACTTTTGACTTTATCTTTTCTATCGCTTGTTTTGTATCTTCTATCTCAGTTTTTAATGTTTCATTTTCTTTTTCTGCATTTTCTATTTGTAATTTTTTATTTTCTTTATTTTTGCTATGTGTTTCAATTTCATTTTGAATCATTTCTGTTATTTCTTGAATTGAAACTTCACTTTCATTAAATGAAGAAACTGATATTTTTAAATTTGTAATATCAAAATTTAAATCATCAATGTATTTTTGACTGTCTTTATTGGCATTTGAAAATTCATCAATTATTTTTTGGTCTTCTTCATTTTGCTTATTCATATTTTCTATTTGTTTTTCATTTGCCTCTTTACTTGCTACTGTCTCCTTTTGACTTTCTGCAGTTCTATTTTTTTCTTGTTTTAATTTTTCTATTCTCTTTTGAATTTGTTCTATATTTTCATCAATTGAAATTACTCTTTGCTTTTCTGTTGCATATGTTATATCTGTCTCTTGCAATTGCTTTTCTAATGCTTGTATTTCTTCAATAATGTCTTCTGATGAATTTACATATTTCTCTTTATCTTTTTCTGACTTTTGAATTTTTTCTTTTAATTTTTTTAGCTCTTTTTCAAGTGTTTCTATTTCTCTGCTTCTTCCTAAAATATTTACAGTCTTCTTTGCTACTGAACCACCTGTGATAGCTCCTGATGGATTTATTACATCACCTTCTACTGTTATTATTCTGAATGAGTAATTATTTTCTTTAGCTATATTTATTGCATTTTTCATATTATCCACAACAACGGTTCTTCCAAGTAAATTTAAAATAATTTGTTCATACTTTTTATCAAATTTTACTAAGTCTGCAGCAATTCCTATAACACCTATTTTCTTGCCTTTTATATTTTCAACTTTCTTACCTTTTACAGAAGTGATTGGTAAAAATGAGGCTCTTCCTAAATTATTTTTTCTTAGATGTTCTACCAATTTTTGGGCATCTTCTTCTGTGTCTGTAACTATATTTTGTAAACTTGCTCCTAAACACATTTCTATCGCTGTTTCATATTCACTTGGCACTGAAATTATATTTGCTAAAACTCCATGCATTCCTTTTCCAAGTTCTTTTATTTTTTCACAGTCTATTAATAGTAACTTAACACTTTTTATATATCCTTCTTTTTCTTTTTCTGTTTCAATCAGGAAGTTATATCTTGATTGTTTCATTCTCATCTCATTTGTATTATTTACTATTTGTGAATCATATTCTTTAATTTTGTCACTTATCTCTTCTCTTTTGTTGTCTATTTCTTCTATAGACTTTAGAATTTTATTTCTTTCTGATTCTATTTCATTAAAACTTTTAACTATATCTTCTCTTTTCATTCTTGTTCTATCAAGTTCTAATATATTATTATCAATTTCATTCTGGATTTGCTTTTGTCTTTTTTCAGCATTTTCTATATTTGCTGTTTGTGTACTTATTTCCGCCTGTAGTTCATATTTCTTATCTATATTTTCTTCTACTTGTTTTTTTAATTTTTCTATTTCTATTTCTTTACTGCTTAATTTCTCTGTTAGTTTTTTTAATTCTTCTTCTTTTTCTTTTAATTCATTTTCAAATTGTTCTTTATTCTGTTTTAAATTGTCTTTTTTAGATTGTTTTTGTTCAATTTCTTGTTTTAAAGTTTCAATCTTTTCTTCTAATTCTACAATCTCTTTTTGATATTGTTTTGTATTTTCTATATTGTTAGAGATTTTTGCTTCTGCAACATTTATATTTGAATTTAACTTCTCTATCTCTTTTTCACTTTCAAATCCAAGATTTTGCATTTCTTCTATTTTAGTCGTAATTTCATCAATACTATCTTTTAATTCTTCTTTTAATATTTTTATCTTTTCTAATTTGCCTTCTTCTTGATTTAGTGTTGAATTCATTACTTCTTCATCTTCTGTAAATTCTTCTAAAGATTTTTTAAGCTTTTCTATATTATATAAAAATAATCCTACTTCTATATTTTTTAACTCTTCTTTTAAATTCAAATACTTTTTGGCTTTTTCAGCTTGTTGTTGTAATGGCTCTAAATTACTTTCTATTTCTGATAATATGTCATTTATTCTTAATAAATTTAGCTTTGTTTGTTCAAGCTTTCTTTCTGTTTCTTCTTTTCTTGTTCTGTATTTTACAATCCCTGCCGCTTCTTCAAATATATGTCTTCTATCTTCTGATTTATTGCTTAATATTTCGTCAATTTTCCCTTGACCTATTATTGAATATCCATCTCTCCCGATTCCTGTATCCATAAATAATTCTAATATATCCTTTAGCCTACATGGTGCTTTATTTATGTAATAGCCAGTTTCTCCACTTCTGTATATTTTTCTTGTTACAGTAACTTCTGAATATTCTATTGGCAAACTTCCATCAATGTTATCAAATACTAATGATGCTTCTGCAAAACCTAATGATTTTCTACTTTGTGTTCCTGCAAATATGATGTCTTGCGTTTTGGCCCCTCTAAGTGATTTCATACTCTGTTCTCCGAGTATCCATCTTATGCAGTCTGATATATTACTTTTCCCAGAACCATTTGGACCTATTACGCTTGTAATTCCTGGCATAAATTCTAATACTGTTTTATCTGCAAACGATTTGAATCCTTGCATCTCTAATCTTTTTAAATACATGTTTCTCACCTTTCTTGCTGTATTTTATCGTAAAATGTAAAAGTAGTCAATAGTTACTGTTACTATTGACCACTTTGTAAATCTACTTCAAAATAGAATTCAACTCCCTTTGGTTTATTTTTAACACCATAATCATTTCCATAATTATTCATAATAGCTCTAACAATAGATAATCCTATTCCACTTCCACCATCATCTCTATTACGGGCTTCATCAGCTTTGAAAAATCTATTCCAAATACGATTTAAATTTTCTTCTGAAATATTCTCGCCAGTATTAAATACTGTTACTCTTGCTTTTTGTTTATCCTGCAAAACTACATTTGTAATTTTTATATACTTTTCTCCATCAACATCTTTTACATGTTTTATTGCATTAGTTAGATAATTAGTTATTATTTGGCTAAGATACATATCATCTGCAAAAACATCTATCTTGTCAGGAGTTTCAAATATAACTTCTGTTTGTTTTTCATCAATCATTACTTTAGAAGTTCGTACAATTTCTTTCTCCAATTCAACAATATTAAATGTTCTATTGTTAAATTCTCTTTTTTCATATTCAAGTTTTGTTAATTCAATTAGCTGTCTTACCATTTTGTCCATTTTATTTGTTTCATCTAATATTACTTCTGCATAAAATTTTCTGCTTTCTGGGTCATCATTGACATTTTCTAACAGACCTTCACTATATCCTTGTATTAATGCAATAGGAGTTTTTAATTCGTGAGAAACATCTGAAATAAAGCTTTTCCTCATTTCATCGATTTTAGATTTTTTCTCAATATCTCTCTCTAGTTCAATATTGGTACTCCTTAATTGGTTAATTGTTGTTTCGAGCTTGTCAGACATCATATTTATACTTTCTCCAAGTTCATTAATTTCGTCATCATCATCTGTTACTGCATATTTATGGCTAAAATCTAAGTTTGCCATCTTTTTTGCAATATTATTTAATTCTGAAATTGGACTACTAAATGTTTGAGAAATATATATTATTGCAATCCCACCTACAATTATTACAATTCCTGCTATTAAATATAGAAATCTATTAGATATTCTAACACTTTCCTGTATTGAAGATATTGGTATTCTTATATATACTCCATATCCATTATCTAATTTCCCTGATAGCAATATATAATTTGCACTTGTTTCTGTATCTTTAATATTTCGTATCTCTAATTTATCTGTTTCTTCTAATACTTTATATTCTTTTTGCTTATTAATTCCCCAAAAATCTATAATTACTCTTATATTTGACAAAAAGTCTTTGTTTGATAAATATACTGCTTTATCATTTTCATCTTTTATTATAATATCAAAATTATTTTTTATTGCAACTCTATCCAGTTCATCTTTAAAATTTGTTGCTGGATTATCAGAATTGTAATAATCATTAATATTATTATAAAGTGATTTTAATTGATTACTTTTAGTATATTGATAATATTTTTCTAATACAAAACTATTTACTAATATTAAAAACAATATTATTGACAAAACTACTATACACATTATAAAAAATAATTTTCCTCTAACCGTCTTTGCTTGTTTTGATAGTTTTACCACTTTCAATTCCTCATTTCTTTATTTCGAATTTATATCCTATTCCTCTAATTGTTTCAATATATTTTCCTTTTTTCCCTAGTTTGTGTCTAATTTTTTTTATATGACTATCTATTGTTCTAGAATCTCCGTAATAATCATAGTTCCAAACATTATTTAAAATTTTATCTCTTGAAAGTGCTATATTTTCATTATCTAGTAAATATTTTAGTAATTCATATTCTCTTAAACTCAAGTCTATTGGCTTACCATCAACTTTTACAGTTCTTCCTTCTTGATCTATTGTTATTCCATCATAATCTTTTATTTCTTTTGTATCTCCATATGTTCTTTTTAAAATTGCTTCAACTCTTGCAACTAAAATCTTAGGACTAAATGGTTTTGAAATATATTCATCAACACCTAATTCAAATCCAAATAATTCATCTTGTTCTTCTCCTCTCGCAGTTAACATTATTACAGGCACATTTGAGTCTTGTCTTATTTTTCTAAGTACAGACCATCCATCAAGTTTAGGCATCATTACATCTAATAAAATTAATTTTATCTTATTTTTATTTTCTTCAAATACTTCTATTGCTTTTTCTCCATCTTCTGCTTCTAATATTTGATACCCTTTAGCAGACAAGAAGTCTCTCAAAAGCTTCCTCATTCTTGATTCATCATCAACTACAAGAATATATGTTCCTTCCATTTTATTTCCTCCATTAAAGTTTACTTTAGTTCTATTATATATATTGTATATGTTTTTTTTGTGAAGAATTAGTTATTTTTTACGTATATAGTTTGTGTATTATATGCTAATTGAACTTTTTCTTTTTCAAATATTGACATTATTGCATAATTTATTTCTTCTTTATGTTTTAAATATTCCATATATGCAACTACATTCATATATACCTGTACAGCTAGTTCATATCCATTATCAGAAATCTCTTGAATTCTGATAATTTGACTATTATCCTGTATTATATCCTCTCTACTTTTTAGCATGTCTTCAATTTTTTTTCTTACTTTTTCTACCTTTTCGATTGGTGTATCTAATTCAATTGTAAATTTCATATAATATCTTCTTTTTTCTATTTCACTATAATTAATTATAGCAGTCTCTGCCATTTTAGAATTCGGAACATGTAATATTGAACGATCTAAAGTCCTTATACTTGTACTTCTAAATCTTATTTCTTGTACACTTCCTTCATATTCTCCAACTTTTATATAATCTCCGACTTTAAATGGTCTGTCAAGAAATATAGATATTCCTCCAATCATGCTTTTTGCAGTATCTTGTGCAGCAAGTGTTATTACTACCCCACTTATTCCTAGTCCTGTTATTAATCCACTTATATTATATCCAAATTCGGAGATAATCATAAAACCTGCTAATATATATACTCCTATTCTTACTGTTCTTAATATTGTATTCATTGTTACTTTATCAATTTCTTTAGAACTTTTATCTCTTATTTTTGAAAATATTACATTCTTTTCATTTAAACCTTCGCTAAATGCTTTAGCAACAAATAATATCATCGATATTTTTAATATTTTTTCCATCATTCGTTCTGCTTGTGAACTAAATGTTATAATATCTTTTACCCTGCTTAATGCAATATATATTCCTATAAATGTAAATATAGTTTTTAGTGGTAAATAAAACGGATTTTTCTTTATTGCTTTTTTCCTTTGTTTTTTTAATGTGAACATTTTTATGATTAATATTGCAACTGCAGAACTTAATATTCTAAATCCTAATACTATTCCTATGGCAATTGCTATTTGTATTATTGTATCTATATCCATATTTTCCTCTTTCTTTTCTAAAAAAAACTGTCGAATACAACAGTTTTTTAGTTTAGTTCATATAATCTCTCAATTTTTTACTTCTGCTTGGATGTCTTAATTTTCTTAATGCTTTTGCTTCTATTTGACGTATTCTTTCTCTTGTTACATCGAATTCTTTTCCTACTTCTTCTAGCGTTCTAGCTTTCCCATCTTCTAGTCCAAATCTTAATTTAAGTACTTTAGCTTCTCTTGGTGTTAAAGTATTCATAACTTCTTCTAGTTGTTCTCTTAAAAGAGTATATGATGCAGCATCATGTGGTGCTGGTGAATCTTCATCTTGGATAAAATCTCCTAAATGACTATCATCTTCTTCTCCTATTGGAGTTTCCAAAGATACAGGGTCTTGTGCTATTTTTTGAATTTCCATTACTTTTTCTACTGACATATCCATTTCTTTAGCTATTTCTTCTGGTGTTGGTTCTCTACCTAATTGTTGTAATAAGTGTCTTGATGTACGAATTAGTCTGTTTATTGTTTCTACCATATGAACTGGTATTCTTATTGTTCTTGCTTGGTCTGCTATTGCTCTAGTTATAGCTTGTCTTATCCACCATGTTGCATAAGTACTAAATTTGAATCCTTTTGTATAATCAAATTTTTCAACTGCTTTTATTAATCCCATATTTCCTTCTTGTATTAAATCTAAAAATAGCATTCCTCTTCCTACATATTTTTTGGCAATACTTACTACTAGTCTTAAATTTGCTTCTGCTAATTCTTGTTTTGCTTCTTCATCATTATTTAAAATTCTTTTTGCAAGTTCTAATTCTTTTTCATATGAAAGTAATGGTATTTTTCCTATTTCTCTTAAATACATTCTTACTGGGTCATCAACACTAATTCCTTCAAAGCTATTATCTGTTATTTCATCTAATTTTAGTTCTTCAACTTCTTTTAAATCATCAACATCTGGTTCTTCTTCAAAATCATCATTTAAAAGTGAAACTCCCATTTCTTCAAATGCATCAAATACTTTGTCTATTTGCTCTGGATTTGTATTTTCTAATTCTTTTGCTAATTCTCCATATGTTATTTTTCCACTTTCTTTAGCTTTTTTTACTATTTTACTTACTTTTTCCGCTTCTGTCATTTTTTCATCAGATTCTGTTTTGTTATTTGTTTTTTCTTTTTTTATTTCTTCTATAAGCTTTTCTTTCTTTGCATTCTTTTCATTTTCTGCAAAGTTATCCAATTTCATTTCAACTTGGTTTTCATCTTTCTCTTTTTTCACGAAGAATTCCCCCTACCTAATTTTTGACAACGCAATTATTACATTACTTAGTTCTTTCCCCAATTGCGTCTTTTTTTGTGCGTCTTGTTCTATTTCTAATTGTTTTAAAATTTCCCTTTTTCTGTTTTCTAAACGCTCTTTTTCATATTTTGTTAAAATATCTTCTACTGCTTTATCTACATCTTCTATTTCAAAGTCTGTTGCCATTAACATTGTTATATGGCTCTGCATTGTTTCATCAAATGTGTCTATAAGTTTGTTTATATTACAATCTTCTTTTTCTAATTCATTATACAATTCTTTGGCTATTTTTTTGTTTATTTCGCTTCTAAAATCTTCTGGTTTTATTTTTTCTTTAATTTTTTGAAAAATATTATTGTTATTTTCTAATAATATTGCTATTATTGTATTTTCTCTTCTTTGTAAATCTTCATCAATAATATCATCTTTAATTTCAATTTCTACACGTTTTACCTCTTTTGTATTACTCTGTAATACTTTATCTGTTTTATTTCCTGCATATATTAGTTTATTTACTTCTGCATATATTGCTTCTTTTGAAATATTATAACCTTTTGCTATTTTTTCTATGTATATTTCTCTTTCCATTGTGTTTTCAACTTTTGAAAGTATTTTGGCTATTTCATTAAGAAATTTTATCTTATCACTAGTATTATCAAGATTTAAATCTTTTTTTAAATTTTTTACTGTAAATTCAACTAATGAAATTGCATTATCCATTGCAAGTCTAAATCTACCTTCTCCAAATTTAACAATATATTCGTCAGGATCTTTTGCACCTTCTATTTGTAACACTCTCATGTCACATCCCATTTTTTGCAATATTTTCATTGACCTTTCTATTGCAGTTTGACCTGCTCCATCTGCGTCAAATCCTAATATTACTTGTTCTGTGCTCTTTCTTAGTAGCCATCCCTGTTGCTCGGTTAACGCTGTTCCTAGTGCTCCAACTACATTTGTTATCCCTCTTTGATGTAATGATATAACATCCATATATCCTTCTACTATTAATAACTTTTTAGCAGATTCTTTTTTGGCTACATTTAATCCAAATAAGTGTCTTCCTTTACTGTATACTACATTTTCTGGTGAATTTATATATTTAGGTTGCGGAAATTTAGGGTCTTTTATTTTTGAGTCATCTAATATTCTTCCGCCAAAAGCAATTACTTTTCCTCTTGCATCACAAATTGGAAACATTAGTCTTTCTCTATATCTATCTATATATGTTCCATTTGCATTTTTATTAACTAAGCCTGATTCTAATATTTCTTTTTCTCCAAATCCTTGTGCTTTTAATGCTTTATATAATTCATCAAATTTTCCTGAAAAACCTATTCTATATGCTTCTAGTGTTTCTCTATTCATTTTTCTTTTTTTTACATATTCTTGTCCGATTTTTGCAACTGGTTTGTACAAATTCTGATGATAAAATTCTGCTGCAAATTCATTTACTTTGTATACTTTTGCTTTTAGTTCATCTTTAGCTGCATCGGCACTATTTTCATATGTTGGTAATTGTATATTTGCTCTCTCCGCTAATTGTTCTAATGATTCTTTAAATGTTATTCCTTCTATTTTCATTAAAAATGTGTAAACATTTCCTCCTACCCCACAACCAAAACAGTGAAAAATCTGTCTATCAGGTGATACTGAAAATGATGGGGATTTCTCGCTATGAAATGGGCATAGTCCAAAGTAATTTCTTCCTTTTCGAGTTAAATGTACATATTGTGATATGATATCTACTACATCATTATTTTGTCTTACTTCTTCAATTATCTCATCACTATATCGCATCATTTTCCTCCATTCTACACATAATAGTACATAATAATATTATTCGACGAATTTTACATAATTCCCTCTTTTTTATGTGTTTTTTTTTATATTACGGTTAAAAGGGAACATTTACTGTTCCCACTCTCTATTCTACTATTTCAAAATCTATTCTTCTTAATGCTTTATTTGCATCTGCAACTCTAATTTTAACCTTGTCGCCTATTTTATATATTTTATTTGAGTGCTCTCCTATTGCTTCTCTTCTTTCTTCGTTATATATAAAATATTCGTCACCTAATGTTTCATATCTAATTAATCCTTCAATTGTATTTTCTAACTCAACAAAAATCCCAAAGTTTGTAATTGAAGAAATGATTCCCTCATATTCTTCTCCTATTTTATTTTCCATATATTCTGCTTTCTTTATATCTTCTGCTTCTCTTTCAACTTTTGTTGCTGTTCTCTCTCTTTCTGAACAGTTTTCAGCTCTTTTTTCTGCTCTCTTTTCATATTTTTTTATCCAAAAATCATTTACCATATAATCATTTTCTAAATACTTAGAAATTATTCTGTGGATAAACAAATCCGGATATCTTCTAATTGGTGATGTAAAATGACAATAGTATTTGCTTGCAATTCCAAAATGTCCTTTATTTTCTGCTTCATATTTCGCAACTCTTAGTGTTCTTAATATAATATTTGATACAACCTTTTCTGTTTCTTTTCCTTTTACATCATCTAATATTTTTGCAAACTCATTGGGATATATAATATCTTCTTTTGAAATTTTTATTTTATACCCAAAGTTATATAATACTTTATTTAAATCTTTTACTTTGTCCAAATCTGGTGCTTCATGGTTTCTGTATATAAATGGTGCTTGTAACCAATAAAATTTTTCTGCAATTGTTTCATTTGCAGCTAGCATAAATTGCTCTATTATTTCATTAGAAAAATATGTCTCGTATTTTTGAACATTTATTGCGAAACCATTCTCATCAAGAGTTATTTTACTTTCTGGTATATCTAAGTTTAAGTATCCATTTTCTTTTCTCTTATTTTTTAAGATTGTTGCAAGTTCTGCCATTAATTCAAAGTCTTTAATATATTTTTCATATTTCTTTAATATTTTTTCATCTGATTTATCTAAAATTTTCTGAACATCTGTATAATTCATTCTTTCCTTTACATTTATAACTGCTTTATATATATCGGAATTGACTATTTTAGCTTTTGGAGTAATTTCCATTGAGCATGAAAGTGTGTATCTATCCTGCCCTGCATTTAAACTACAAATTCCATTTGACAGTTCTCTTGGCAACATTGGAATTACACGTCCTAACATATAGATACTTGTTCCTCTTAAATATGCATCTTTGTCTAGCTCACTTTTTTCTCTAACATAATAACTAACATCAGCAATATGAACATCAAGTTTGTAATTACCATTTGATAATTTTTCAACATGAATCGCATCATCTAAGTCTTTTGCATCTTCGCCATCAATAGTAAAAATGATATCTTTTCTTAAATCCTTTCTATTTTGAATGTCTTTTTTATCTATTTCATTCCCAAAACTTTTGGCTTCTGCTACAACTTCTTCTGGAAACTTATATGGTAATTCATATTGTTTTATTAATGATAGCATGTCTACACCTGCTTCATTTACTCCTCCTAATACTTCAATTATTTTTCCTTCAGCATTTTTTTCTTTTTTAGGATATTGTGTTATTTTTACCATAACTTTGTGATTGTTTCTTGCCTTACCCCAATTCGATTTTGATATAAATATGTCTGTTCCAAAATTTTGGTCATCCGGAACAACAAAGCCAAAATTTCTACTTTTTTGAAAAGTTCCTACTACAGTATCTTTTTCATGTCTAATTATTTTTACTATTTTTCCCTCTGCCTTTTTATCCTTTTCTCTATTAGCTTCTTGCAAAATCTCAATACTTACAGTATCTCCATTTAAAGCATTTAGTGAATTTTCTCTTGCTATATATATCTCCTCTTCTTGTTCGTCAATTTTTACAAACCCAAATCCTTTTTGATTCTTTCTATATGTTCCAATTTTATTTTCTTTTTTCATTATTTCCTCCATTACACCAAAAAAGAACAGTTAAAATGAACTGCCCTTTTAAGCTATATATATTATTGAAGTAGCTACTGTTCCAATAATAAATGCTATTCCCAATATAATTGTCCATCTTTTTTGTTTTCCTTCTTTTGTTCTACCTTTATTTTTCTCAAAGAAGTTATTTGTTGATGAACCTGTAATTGTTGAAGATAATCCAGCATCCTCTTTAGATTGGATTAGTGCTAATGCTGTTAAGGCAAAGCATATTATAAAAAATACTACTATTAATATTATTTTTATTACTTGCATTTAGTATTCCTCCTAACGGTTTTCTTTACACTTGAATATTTTACCACATAATTCTTAGAAAATCAATGCTAATACATTAAAAATCACAAGTTTTATCATAATTCCAATAAATAAGCTACAATTTGTACTTTTTATGCAACTTTTATTTAATTCTTCAAATCCATGATAAATTTTATCAATTTCAGAATTATCTATATATTTTGATTCCTGCATATATTCTCTTGCTAAAAATTGTGCTTTTATCATTGCATCATTTTCTAAAAAAACTCTTATCACATAATATATAAAACTTAAAATCAAAAAAATATTTGAATACATAATTTCATTTGATAGTTTTTTGCAAACTGTAAGTATACATATAATAATGAAAAATACTAAATATATATTAGAAAATATAAAATTAAATATTAACATTTTTTTATCTTGTATTGAATGTAAGCATTCATGAGCTACTGTTTGAATTCTGGTAAAACTCTCATGTGTATTTCCAATTGTTATTTTGTCTTGAATCGCTATATATAATGTAGCTTCTGAGTTTTCATTTTCTTCTATTTGGGTAGTGTTATTTCCTAACTTTTTTAAAATTTGTTCACATATTTCTTTATTTGTTGGTAATTTTTTTGCTATTTCATTTAACTCTTTATTTAATGCAATAGCTTTTAATTCTTTTATTTTCACATTCATCATTGAATATATTACAATAATAGCTATTATCGTTACAATAATTATAATTAGTTCCATTTTTATTCCTTTCTTTTTATGTCCCTAATTACATTATAAAATCAATTCATTTATTTTATTAAACTTTGGATTGCATTTCCAATAATTTTATTTACATCTGCAATCATTATATTAAATTTCATTTCAGCATCAAAATATTTACTTGCTTCTTGATTTTGTATTAGTTCTCCATACAATTCTTGAACATGCCTCATTTTGTTCTCGTCATCTTTGCCTGTTTGAATCGCTATTATTTGAGCCTCATATCTTGCTTTTTCGAATTCTTCTATTTTTGATTTTAGCTCAAAATTTAAGTTAATTGCTTGTTTTGCCATCTGATATGTAATAAATTCTTCTGATTGTTTTATTTCTTCTGCTAATTTATTTGCTATATCATATACGTTCATACTTAATTCATTCCTTTCTTAAAGCATAAATCCTGTTGAAAAGTTGTAATTATTTTCGACATTTTCCTCTATTATAAACAAATAGCTGCATATTTATTTTATATGCAGCTCTGTTTTGCTTTAGGCATATGCTTGACGTTTTCTGAAAGATAATAAATTTGTAATTTCTTTCTCTGTCCCTTTGGCTTTTTTGGTTTTTTGTGCATTTTCTTGTTCTAATTGTTTTCTTTGCTTTTCTGCCATTGTCTCACATATAGCTTTTTGATAAATAAAATGTGTATCTTGAGCTATCTTTGCCCAGTTATAATTTTTAACTTTTGCTTTTGCTTTTTTTACTATATTAGCACATAATTCTGGATTATATAATAATTCTAATATTGAATCAGCTATTGAATTTGGATTTCCACAATATGTTTTCATTCCTGTTTCTCTATGTTCTACAATTTCTCCTAATCCACCAGCATCTGATACAACTATTGGTCTTTCAGCTAACATTCCTTCTAATGCTACTATTCCAAATGGTTCATATGTACTTGGAAATACAGATATATCAGCTGCCTTATACATTCTTTCAACATCTTTTCCATTCATATATCCAGCAAAATATACTTTGTTTGATATTCCTAAATAATCTGCTTGAGCTCTTAATTCATCTAACATTCCACCTTTTCCTGCAATTACAAGTTTTGCATCATGATATCCTTCTAATATCTTTGGCATTGCTGCTATTAAATTTTGAACTCCTTTTTCATATACTAATCTACCCATGAATAATATAATTTTTTCATTATCCATTGCATATCTTCTTCTAAAAGTATAGTCTCTATCCATTCCTGAGAATTTATTTAAGTTTACTCCGTTTGGTACTACACTAATCTTTTCAAATGGTAAACCGAACAACCTTTGAATTTCACATTTCATATAATTACTATTTACTATTACTTCTGTTGCTTCATATGTAAGCATCCATTCACTATCATTAATATATCTTTGTGTCTCATCATGTATTCCACTGTTTCTACCAGCTTCTGTTGCATGTATTGTTGCTACTATTGGGATGTTGTATGAATTTTTCAAAGTTTTTGCAGCATATGCTACTAACCAATCATGTGCATGTATTACATCAAATTTTCCTTCTTCTGCAATTATTTGGTTTGCTTTTGCAATCATGTTGAAATTCATTTGCATTATCCAATCTATAAAATTGTTTGGATTTATCATATAATTATCAACTCTATATACTTTTACTCCTTTGTCATCTTCAAAGTATGGAGTTTCTCCATCTCTGTATGTTACTACAGTTACCTCGTGACCATCTTTAATTAGTCTGTGTGATAGGTCATACACAACTCTTGATATTCCACCTACAACTCTTGGTGGATATTCCCATGTTAGCATCAATATTTTCATTGATATACCCCTTTCTTAAGTTACATTTTCTTTTGTTTCAGTCTACCTCCATATATTGTATACAAAATATTTTAAATTGTAAATATGTTTTTGTAAAATTTTTTCTTTTTTTGAAGATTCTTGTTTTTTTATCTTACAAAAAAAATAGAGAGTAATTTCTCTCTATTTTACATTCCCCTTCATCTACTTATGTCTATATCTTTATCTTTTTTAATTATTGTTCCTTTTGATATTGTTTTAGATTTCCTAGTAGGAACTTTTTTGTACAGATTATTTGTTTTTTCTGATTTTGACTTTTCGCTTAAATATTCGTCCCAAGATATTCCATCACTCACTTTTCTAATCATATCAGCTTCTTCTTCAATTTTTTTCATATCGTTTTCTTCTTTGTCAAAACCAAATATTTTTCTAAATACCTCTCCAAAATCAACTTTTACTATACTTTCCATAATATATTACTCCTAATTTCTTAGGTACACCTCTCTTTTTTATAAAATACATGTATATTTTATCATACATTGATGGAAAAGTCAATATATTTCCACATATTTCCACACAAAATACTAGTTTTTCATGAATATTTCAATTAGTTCAGCACATCTTTGTGATGCTTGTTCTAAATATTCTTCAAATGTAACCTTATTATTTCCATTAGGACTGTCAGATATTCCTCTTATAACTATAAATGGGATATTATCTAATTTACATACTTGCGCTATTGCAGCACCTTCCATTTCAATTGCATCTGCATTAAATTTACTTTTAATTTTATCTTTCATATTAATTTCTGTACAAAAAATATCTCCTGAAGCAATTGTTCCTATAATTGTCTTAAATTTATTATTATCAATTTTCTTTATTGCTTTTTCTATGTTTATTACTAGCTCTTTATCACTCTCTAAATATTGTCCTACATTACTAATATATCCTTTTGGATGCCCAAATGCAGTAATATCAAAATCATGTTGTACTAATTTATTAGCAATTACAATATCCCCAATATTTAATTTTTCATTAGAAGCAGCAGCAGATCCGACATTGATGATAGCATCAACTTCAAAATTATCTATAAGAATTTGTGTTGTTCTAGCAGCATTAACTTTTCCTACACCAGCTTCTACTAGCACAACCTTATAATTGCTGATTTCCCCTATTATAAAGTTTAAATCATATATTTTTGTCTCTTTAACATTATCCATAATTTTTTGAATCTCTTGCATTTCCTCTTGCATTGCAGCAATAATTCCAAATTTTTTCATTTATCCATTCTCCTCTTTTTCAAAGTCAAAAAAGACACTATATTTAGTGCCTTCTTTTATAAATTATTGTAATTCAATTGTTGCTCCAACTTCTTCAAGTTTAGCTTTTAATTCTTCTGCTTCTGCTTTAGAAACATTTTCTTTTAATGTTTTTGGTGCTCCATCAACTAATTCTTTAGCTTCTTTTAATCCTAATCCTAAAGCGTTCTTTACAGCTGTGATAACTTTAATTTTTTGATCTCCTACTTCTTTTAATACAACATTGAATGATGTTTTTTCTTCAGCTGCTGCAGCTCCTGCTGCTGCTGGTGCAGCTGCTGCTACTGCAGATACTCCAAATTCTTCTTCTATAGCTTTTACTAAATCAGCTAATTCTACAACAGTCATTGCTTTAACTGCTTCTATTATTTCTTCTTTACTCATTTTTAAATCCTCCTAATTTTATTTTTTTCTTAGCGATATAAGTTCGCCACTCTGGTATATTTTACATTAAACATTTTCTTTTTGAACTTTAACTTGATCAAGAGCAACTGCAAGTTTTGAAATATTTCCAAGCAATGCTCCAGCAAGCATAGATAGTAATGTTTCTCTTGATGGTAATTTTGCTAAAGTTATGATTTCTTCAGCTGTCATTACTTTTCCATCAATTACTCCACCCTTTATTTTATAAAAATCATTATCTTTACTATAATTGTATATAGTTTTTGCTGTTTCTAAGTAATCATCATTATTCATTATAACAGCTGTTGGGCCTTCTAATAAATCTTCTAATCCTTCTATTCCAGCTTCTGCTAATGCTCTTTTTGTTATATTATTTTTTATAACTTTGTATTCAGAATTAGATTTTCTAAGTTCTGCTCTTAATTCTGTTACATCAGCTACATTAATTCCTCTGTAATCTGTTAAAAGTACAATTTTAGCTTCTTTTATTTTTGCAGCTAATTTTGATACTTCATCTTTCTTTTGGTTAATAATTTTTTCACTAGCCATTTATATTTTCACCTCCAAATATCATAAATATATAATAAAAATCTTTACACCAACTTCGAGGCATAAAGATTGCTTTATATTCAAACCTATATACCTCGGTAGGACTTGTATATGCCTACTGTCTTTGGCTTATATTTTATTTTTGGTTAATGTGAAGTCCAGGTCCCATTGTTGTTGAGATTGATACACCTTTGATGTATTGTCCTTTCGCTGCTGCTGGTTTAGCTTTTATGATAGCATTCATTAATACCTCATAGTTTTCTGCTAATTTATCAGCACCAAATGAAACTTTTCCAAATCCTAAATGAATAATATTAGTTTTATCTAATCTGTATTCAACTTTACCTGATTTAATTTCATTTATAGCTTTAGTTACATCCATTGTAACTGTTCCTGATTTAGGGTTTGGCATTAATCCTTTTGGTCCTAATACTTTACCTAATCTACCTACAACCCCCATCATATCTGGTGTAGCAACTATTACATCATAATCGAACCAGTTGTCATTTTGAATTTTTGGTATTAATTCTTCTGCTCCAACAAAGTCAGCTCCAGCCTTTTCAGCTTCTTCTGCTTTTGGTCCTTTAGCAAATACTAATACTCTTTGTGTTTTACCTGTACCATTTGGAAGTACTACTGTACCTCTTACTTGTTGGTCAGCATGTTTTGAATCTACACCTAATCTTACATGTAATTCAACTGTTTCATCAAATTTTGTTTTTGGCATTTTTTCTATTACTTCTAATGCCTCTTTAATTTCATATTCTTTGTTAGAGTCAACTAATTTTGCACTCTCTACATATCTTTTTGATTTTTTCATTTTGATCCTCCTTTGGTTTTAACGAGCAAATATTGTTTTGCTCTCCCACTTATTTATAATTATTGAACTAGTCTTCTACAACAACTCCCATTGATCTAGCTGTTCCTGCTACTATGCTCATAGCAGCTTCTATAGATGCAGCATTTAAATCTGGCATTTTTTGTTCAGCTATTGCTTTAACTTGTTCTTTAGTTATTTTAGCAACTTTTTCTCTATTTGGTTTTCCAGAACCTTTTTCAATTTTAACTGCTTTTTTTATTAATACAGCTACTGGTGGAACCTTTGTTATAAAAGAGAAAGATTTATCTTTGTATACAGTTATTACAACTGGTATTATAAATCCTGCTTGATTTGTTGTTCTATCATTGAATTCTTTAACGAATTGCATGATGTTAACACCACTTCCACCTAGAGCTGGTCCTACTGGTGGAGCTGGACTTGCCTTTCCTCCTGGAATTTGTAATTTAATAATATTTGCTACTTCTTTTCCTGCCATTTTATTAGCACCTCCTTTAAATTAAACTTTTATAACTTGAGATAGCTCTAGTTCT
>ERZ779654.780-NODE-780-length-17737-cov-3.133299_pt1 | contig 17737 bp, 7 predicted proteins | sample MGYA00511075_ERZ779654 | MGnify/ENA primary metagenome ERZ779654 (study PRJEB29588, sample SAMEA2155636) | human gut metagenome | biome: human gut; feature: human-associated habitat; material: faeces | place: Denmark | collected 2008/2010 ...
CTTCATTAATAAACTTCTGATTATTCAGGTAAATAGACTGCATGGTTTTGGCATCTACTTGATCCTTAAGGAATAAATGTGCTTTGGTTATAGCTTCACTTTGAAGATTACGAAAGAAAGCATTGCTACGCGAATGTTCACTTACATAGTAGACAGCCATCACAAATACGAAGAATACCGCAGCTGTAAGCCCTGCATATTGTAGAGTCAACGTTGTCCTGATCTTCATAATTTATCAGTCAGTATGAAACCCATTCCGGCTTTGGTATGAATAAGTTTCGGTTCAAAGTCCCTGTCTATCTTTTTGCGGAGATAGTTGATATATACATCTATGAAATTCGTTCCTGTATCAAAATGGGTGTTCCATACTTTCTCCGCTATTTCAACCCTGCTCAATACTCTTTCGGCATTTTCTACCATATATAACAACAGGTTGTATTCTTTAGGAGAAAGTTTTATGGATATGCTGTTTCGTTCTACGTCTTTACGTTGAAGGTCAATACGCAAATCTGCATAGACAAGTTCCTGCGGTAATTCCTGCGCATTACCTGTCACACGTTTCAACAGCACTTTGATTCTGGCATTTAACTCTCTGAAATCAAAAGGTTTCACCATGTAATCGTCTGCACCGGCATCGAAGCCGTCCAGTTTATCGTTCGTCGATCCTAATGCCGTCAACATCAATATAGGAATATTGGGATTGGTTTTGCGAATTTCTTTCGCCAGTTCAAATCCGTCCATCTTAGGCAAAACGATGTCAGATATAACCAGATCGAATGTGTGCGTCTGGAAAAGCCGTAACCCCATTAGTCCGTCATAAGCCACCATTGTCTGATAGCCATTTTCCTCCAGTCCGTTCATCAGCAAACTTGCAACCCGGGGGTCATCTTCTATAATTAGTATTGTGTACATAGGAAAGAATTCATTAATCTGAATGTATAAAACGAAACAAAAATAATGATTATTCCCCACTTATAGCCTTTTTCCTTGAAAAATCGGTGAGAAGGCCAAATAAAAAAGGTATCCAACGCAATGTGGATACCTTTATATGATTCATTTACATAAACCGGAAAATGACTCGTCCGGTTTGTGGACCATTTACCCATTTCGGTTGTGAAGAGGGACCACACAAATCGGTGGAGTTTACTTTATTACGTACCGGAGGAATCACGTTCAGGACAGAGATTCCGCTTTCGGGAAGAGTATAAAGCAAACGGTCGCGGCCATCACGAGGCTGATATACTCCGATATATGCGTCGGGAGTTTCGTTTGTCAGGCTGATAGTGCCTTCTTTCGTTTGGATATTCATCCAGGAAACATCACCAAAGTATCCTTTGAATTCGGGATATGTGAAGGTCTCACCCGGAATAGGATCGTTATAGTCGTTTTCCCATACATCGTATTGCGTTCCGTGAATACGGTTTTGCCATACACGGTAAGGTCCGGCACCCAGCCAGCGTTTGCTGATTACCTGATCTTCAGGATAGTCGAAACGAATACCCATCAAGTCTACGACACCGGAGAAATTGTAGGTGTAATCCAAAGCCAAATCCCCACTCGGGTTAATTGTCCATTGGGCTTTATCCAGATTGCCCAGTTTATAATTGGCGGTAACAACCAGATCACCTCCATCTTGTTTTACGTCCAGTTTCGTAAATACGGCAGCATCAGGGAATTCGCTATATGTACGGTCTTTTTCTTTTGCTTTCTCATCATCATGGTTATAGAACTGATCCAATGAGCGGTCTGCACGACGGGCTCCAATGAAACGGGGGCCATTGGCGAAACTAATCTTACGGTTATCTACAGATACCCCTTTCAGTTGTCCGTCTTTCTTTGAGAAGATGAATGTACGCTTATTCGCTTTCACAGTAAGATCATTTTCTGTCTCTGTATAAGTAGGACGACTGGACAAGGGAGAAAGCTGTTCTGTCTGCTGATTCAGTTTGTTGACCGGGAAAGTCCAGCGCCAAAGTTCATGGCCGTATGGGTCGATTGCTATCAGAAAGAGGGCGTCTGCATTGGGGAGGATATTTGTTTTTATATCCAAAATGCCTGCCGAGTGAGCAACCACGTCACTGCCTTGCACTTCACCTTCTTTCAGTACTTGAACAGCGGCATTGGAAGCATCTGTTGCCAACGGGAATTTTACTTGCTTCCAAAGGAAACGGCAAGTATTCAGATTCAGATAATCGTAACGGTTTTCTACGGAGAATTTGCCATCAAATTGCTTGTCGATAGAAGTATTCATGATTTGTACCGGACTCCATAACTGCTTGATAGTGTAGTAGCTACCCTCCTTTTCGTGATGTGGCCCTACAATACCGTCTGCTCCAAAGTTTCCTTGGTTATCAATGAATCCGTCCATATCTACACGCTTCACACCTTCGTCTGCCAATACCCAAAGGAAGCCACCGATACAACGGGGATGCTTGCGCATCATTTCCCAATAATCGTATAATCCGGCACCATGGCCGCCATCGTACAAACCATGCAAGAATTCCGTAGGCATAAAGATTTCCGGTAAGCGCATGTAGTTCTGGCTTTCTCCGTAAGAGCGGTAATGCATGGTTTCAAAACCGGAGAAGTTACCTTGCGGGTGAATAACCGGACGTTTCTGCGGATCGTATTTATGAAACTCTCCATCCAGTTCGGTATTCCATCCTTTTTCATTACCATTACTCCACCAAATAATAGACGGATGATTCACGTCACGTTCTATCATGCCTTCAATCAGACGTACTCCGGTGGGGGTATCATACTTGCCATGCCAGCCTCCCAATTCGTCCATCACATAAAGTCCGAGAGAATCACAGGCTTCCAAAAATTCCGGGTCAGCCGGATAATGGCTCAAACGGACAGAATTCATATTCATGCTTTTCATCAAAAGAACATCTTCTATATTCTTCTCTTTACTCAACGTACGGCCACTTTCAGGACGGAAGCTATGACGATTGACACCACGTACATTGATACGTACTCCGTTTATATAAAGTCCGTCGCTTTCGCGTACTTCAATCGTGCGGAAACCAAAATTTTCCGTTTCACTATGCAAAACCTTACCGGCCTTATCCAATAGAGAGAATTGTGCTTGATAAAGATTCGGAGTTTCCGCTGTCCATAATGCGGGGTTAGATACATTCAGTTGCAGGGAAGTCCAGTCACCTCCAGCTTTTACGGGTACGGTGGTTTCCGTTATCTTTTTTCCTTTTTTATCTAAAATCTGTGTACGGATGCTCATTCCGTCATTAGAAATATTTGTGTAGCAGTTGGCACGGAAAGTTCCATCCATCTTTGCGTCAATGGCAATGTGCCGCAGGTTTACGGCTGGTTTCACCTCCAAGAACACCGGACGGAAGATACCGCCAAAATTCCAATAATCAGCACGACGTTCGGCAAGGTTCACACTGGCATTTTCACTCTCTTTGGCAACAGTGACTTCCAGTAAATTCTTTTTGCCATATTTCAGAAAATCCGTGATGTTGTATGAAAAACGATAGAAGGCCCCCTGATGTTTGGAACCAACTTTGCGTCCGTTCACTTTTACTTCCGTATCTGTCATTGAAGCTTCAAATACAAGACTGACCTGTTTGCCGCGAAACTTTTCCGGAACTTCAAACTCGTACTTATACATACCTTTTTCATTGGCAACGCCTTCAGGGAATGGTTTACCATAGAAAGTGATTCCATACTGATAGGTGCCGAATCCTTGCAGCTCCCAGCAGGAAGGTACACCGATTTTCGTCCATTTCCCGGAATTGCGTCCGTCGGTACAAAAGAAGTCCCATTCAACCATATCGTCGCATCCGTGACCGGAGAGATATTGCCTTTCCGTTTGTGGAAGGTTTTGAGCAGCCAGGGTAGTTGCCAACGCTAAGGTCGATAATAAAGTGGTTACTTTTTTCATTGTTACTTTTATAATTGTGTTAGTTATTTATTGCTATCATTGTTTACTACTGATGCGGATATGCAGCGTATGTTCTTTTTTCTCTATGGCATATTTCTTCAATACACCCGGTCCGCAACTACTGTTTCCTAATCCAAGTACGGCAGCATCCATACTAAGAATGATTTCCGCACGTGGTTTTAAATTACAATCGTGAGTTTCTTCATAGATGTCCTGTACGGTGTAATGCAGGGCAGATGCAGAAAATACGTTTTCTACCGCGTCAACACGAATACCTTTATTCTGTTTGTCGGTCAGGGTCAGATAATGCACTTCCTCTTTGTTCCCACTATCCTGCGGACGTGGATAATGTACGTACTGTTCTGCAACGCTTCCTTTCCAAAGCCCTATCATAGCAGATGTTTTGCGGTCAGGATAGTTATCCTGTGGCCCTCTGCCATACCAGGTAAATGTATCATAAGCAGGCGCCAGACAGAATGCGATACCTAAACGGGGAATTTCAGGAAGAACTCCTTGTGGCAAGAAAGTTGTTTTCAGATCAATTGTTCCATCTGAAAAGACTGTATAGACAGAAGTAGTCACCACTTTTCCTTCTTTATATAAATTACTAGTTTGAATCCGGACAATGGCCGCCCCGTCTGCACGTTTTTCATGGTGGAAAGATTCCAGATTTATCTGCGGATGATCCATTCCATGCAATTTCCAGTCTTTAGCCAACCAGTTTCCGAAGCTCTTGTCATTATCTGTCGGAGCACGGAAAACTTGAGTGACAGGCTGAACCGGAAAATCATCGGAGTGAGCCAGCATTTCTTTGTTCTTATATATAAGGGAGGTCATACTTCCGTTCACTTTCTTTTCCCACTGAACAGAAAAACCGCGTCCGCTAATCAATAAAGATTTATCATCCTCTTCCACTTGAAGCGTTCCTTTATTAATTAAATCAGCAGAAGCTAAATCTCCTTTTTGCAAACAGAATTGTTCCCAGGCCACTTCATGTCCTGCCTTTGCCCAAAGAGCATCCGATTTCAAAACAATGCTTACTTTCAGTTGGCAATCGGAAAGAGGATTCAATGAACGGAAAGTCGGCAAATCTATTGTTCCACTTTCTCCTGGAGCTATTTCCGGCAATGTAATTTCTCCTTGTTCTTTCTGTTTTCCATCCACAGACAATGTCCATAAGCAGCGATAAGATGATAAATCGATATGATGGTTCCGGTTCGTCACTTTCAGCTTCCCATTTTCCATTTTCAGTTCAACTGGTGCATATACCTTCTTTACCTCCCAATATTTAGGCGTAGTTTCACGGTCACTCATCAGCAATCCATTAAAGCAGAAAGCTTTTAAATTCGGCTTATCGCCAAAGTCACCACCATAAGCCACCATGGTACGACCGTCGGGTAAAGTCTTGTAGATTCCCTGATCTACCCAATCCCATATAAAACCACCCAGCATACGGGGATTACTATATATCTCATCCCAATATTCCTTGAAATTTCCTAATGCATTCCCCATGGAATGTGCATATTCACTCGTCATCACCGGACGGTCATCATTGGTACGCTCCGCAATCTCCAGCAACCGTTCCCAACGTGCATTTTCAGCGCGTTCTTTATCCTCTCCTTCTGCAATACCGGGATTTAAATATTCTTGTTTCACCCGGGTATAAAAGCGGCTGATAACATCGACCGTCTTCGGGTCAGGATTTCCGTCCACTCCCTGCGCCCCCTCATAGTGTACAGGACGAGTGGGATCGAAATCATGCAGCCATGCCGAAATAGCAGCGAAGTTCGGTCCGTAACCGCTTTCGTTTCCCATGCTCCACATTACAATACATGGATAATTCTTATCACGTTCCGCCATACGGACCGCACGGTCCATAAATGCCGCATGCCAGTCGGGGGTACTTGCGAGTGTGCCACGCAATCCGTGTTCTTCTATATCCGCTTCGTCCATCACGTACAATCCCAAGCTGTCGCATAGCTCGTACCAACGACTGACATTGGGGTAATGGCTGGTGCGTACGGCATTTATATTCGCCTGTTTCATTAAAAGAATATCCTGAAGCATCCGTTCTTCGCTCATGACACGTGCCGTCCGTGGATCATGTTCGTGACGGTTCACCCCACGAAAACGAACCGGATTACCATTCACTAACAGTTGTCCTTTTTTGATTTCTACAGAGCGGAAACCTACGGCCTGTTCTATCTGTTCTACGACTCTTCTTTCTTCATTTTGGAGAGTTAAGTGTAATTTATAGAGATAGGGCGTTTCTGCCGTCCATCTTTCCGGTGATTTTATAATAGCTGACAAACGTCCCATCTTACGCGGGCCACGCTGCGGATACCATTCATTCATCCGGCTTGCTTTATGCTCCAAATCAAGCATATCTTCCACATCGCCTTTCAATGTGGCAACTTCTTTGCCTGAAGCATCCTTCAGTACTCCCTGTAAAATATACCCTTTTCCGGTCATCCCTCGATATACACTAAATTGCGGATCAATCTGCAAAATAAAGTCTTTATAATCACCCACAGATGCGGGAAGAGTACGTACCGCATAATCACGGACATGAATATCCGGCGTATGTATCAGATGAATACTACGATGAATACCACCAAAACGCCAGAAATCCTGATCTTCCAGATAAGAACCGTCACTATATCGGTAGACTTCCAGTGAAATCTGATTTTCTCCGGATTTCAGATACTTCGTGACATTAAATTCGCTCGGTTCCATACTGCCTTGGCTATACCCTACCCGCTCACCGTTGATCCAAACATAAAAGGCGCTCATTACGCCCTCAAACCGTAGAAAAGTCTGTCCATTCACTTCCCATCCGGTCGGCAATACAAAAGTGCGGCGATATTGCCCTACCGGGTTTCTTTCTTTATACGTGGTATAGTCAGTTCTCGGTTCTCCCATCACCCGTGGAGGATCTATTTTAAACGGATAGCCTGCTGAAACATAGATAGGCGTGCCATATCCGTTCACTTCCCAGTTGGCGGGAACAGGAAAATCCGTCCAATCTTTATCATCAAAATTTATCTGATAGAAGTTCACGACTCTTTCATTGGGAACGGGAGTCCAACGGAATTTCCAGGTTCCGTCTAAAGAGATTGAGCCGTCTCCTTTCTGTACAGAGAAAGGGGTAAAAGTAGCTCTTGCCGGTTCACGGTTGATCTGGAGAACATGATGATTCTCCCAATCATGCATTGTTTGTGCCTGTGTAGGACTTACAAACAATGCGCCAAGCAGTAAAGTATATATTTTCATTCGTTCTTTTTTCTTCATATCAAGTAGACGAACGAAAGGGCATTTTGTACCCCTTTCTTTTACAGAAATATTAAAGAACAATAAAAGGAGTAACACTCTATAAAGAAAAGCTTTACCTTGTGGCGTATAATTACTTCTAATATTATGATGATGAAAAAACTACTATTTAGCAGCCTCTTTTTATTTGGCAGTCTCGTTTCACAAGCACAGCACGAGTATACGATTGAAGGTAAAGTGGAAGGTGTAAAGGATGGAACTCTTGTTTCTCTTTTTCTACTTGACGGAAATGTAGGAAGTACAGTAGCCATGGATACCATACAAAACGGTACTTTCTTCTTCAAACGAAATGCCGGAGAAGATGGTTTAGACAAATTATCTCTAATGTGTACCCGTAATGATGATTTTCCTTCCATGTCGCTGGAGATTTATGCAACTCCTAATGCAAGAATCAAAGTAACCGGAACGAATACCTTGATACATACGTGGACAGTAGACAGCCCTGTAAAGGAACAAATAGAATATAATAGGTTTATTGAAGATTCACACGATTTATGGGATGAGTATCAACGTTTGTCTATCAAAGCAAGAAGTCTGCGTTCTGCCCCGGAAGCCGAACGGAAGGCTCTACGTGCGAAAGAAGACAGTATTTCAGCTTTAATCAGCAAACGTGAAATGAAACTGATGCAGGAACTTCCTGTATCAAACATTTGGATGGACAGGCTATATAAATTGAGCATGTCGGTGAAGTACAATCCAAATTTCTCTTATAAAGATGAAACACTGGCTTTGTATAATAGAATGAATGAAGCACAAAAAACTTCTATAACAGGACAGGAAATTACAGTTAATCTTTTCCCGCCTACAGTTGTGAAAGAGGGAGATAAAATGGCAGATACCGAACTTTTCGATTTGGATGGAAAGATTCATCATCTGACTGATTTCAATGGAAAATATATATTGCTTGATTTCTGGAGTAGCGGTTGCGGTCCTTGCATTATGGCTTTACCAGAGATGAAAGAGATTCAAGAACAATATAAAGAGCGTCTTACTATCATTAGTCTAAGCTCCGATACGAAAAGCAGGTGGAAGGCAGCTTCGGCAAAACATGAAATGACCTGGCAGAATTTAAATGACTTAAAACAAACAGCCGGATTATACGCTAAATATGGAGTTCGAGGTATTCCCAATTATGTTCTTATCTCTCCCGAAGGCAAAATCATGAAAATGTGGTCGGGCTATGGTAAAGGCAGCCTGAAATTAAAGATGCGTAGATATTTGGATGCGCCAAAGCGTGAGATGAGTATCACCGGGGACACCAATAGAAAAGTCGTTAACCATCCAAGTTTTGAATCAACCAATACCGATATTCTTGAAGTGAAGCAGGTAGAATTGACTGACACAGCCACTATCGTTCATTTCTATGCATATTACATACCCAAATACTGGATACGAGTCAGCCCGAATTGTAGATTGGTAGATGAGAAAGGTAAAACGTATACCTTAAAGAAAGCAGATGGGATTAAACCCGGTGAGCACTTTTATTTGCCTGAAAGCGGCGAAGCAGAATTTTCACTCACATTCGAACCGTTGTCTTCTTCTGTGCAATCATTCAATTTCACTGAAGGAACAGAAAAAAATGACTGGCAAATAAACGGAGTGAGGCTTAATAAATGAGTATCGAATCTTAAAAAAGGAATATCGTATTAACATTCAATGTGTTGCAATTTAAAATAGCTGTATAAACAGGTACAAAAGGTTTGTTGAAATAATGTTTTCTTCAGTAAAATGGCTTTCTTTGTTATGAATTTAATTATTATCTTGTACATTGAACGAAAAATAACAAAATATGGAAGCGAACGGACAAACACTCTACAATGATGATTTGCTTAATATCCTGCCTGACGGAGTTATCATATTGGATATAAATAGAGAAGTCATACAACTGAATCAGCAAGCTCTTACGGAACTCCATGTACATTCGTCAGTCAATGCGATGATGCCTCTTCCGACCAACAAGATATTCAAGCTGTTAAATAAGAAAGAAGATATACTCTCGACCATTTTGGAAGAAATCCGTCAGGGCAAAAAAGTATACTCGCTGCCTGAACATACATTTATGCAGGAACAAGTTGACTATACACAATTCCCGATAAGAGGAGAATTTGCTACAATGGAAAATGAAGAGGGCGAAAAAAACATCTTGTTCTTTTTCCGTAATATTACTGTGGAACTGACACAAGAATATATATTAAATACAGCCTTGCAAAGAACTAGGATATATCCCTGGTATTATGACATAAGCCGTAGTGAATTTACTCTTGATGATCGTTATTTTGAACATTTAGGTATTCCAGCCGGAGAGAATAATACTTTGACAATGGAGGAATATGTGAATATGATTCATCCGGACGATCGGCAAACTATGGCTGACGCCTTTGTTGTACAACTTAGTGGTAATACAACTTTTGACAAAACAGTTCCATTCCGTTTGCGCCGGGGGGATGGTACTTGGGAATGGTTTGAAGGGCAGTCTACTTATATTGCAAACATATCCGGTCATCCCTATCGGTTAGTGGGAATCTGCTTGAGTATTCAGGAATATAAAGACATAGAAAACACCTTAATCGAGGCACGTAAAAAAGCAGAAGAAAGCGATCGTCTTAAAATGGCATTTTTAGCCAATATGAGTCATGAAATCCGTACGCCGCTGAATGCAATAGTCGGCTTTTCTGATGTTATAGGTTCTACTTATGATGAGTTAAGTGAAGAGGAACGTGCCGATTTCGTGCGACTAATCAGCATCAATAGCGAACATTTAGTACGATTGATTGACGATATACTTGATTTGTCCAAGATTGAATCAAACACTATCAAGTTTACTTATTCCAATTACTCCCTCAAATCCATAATGAAGGATATAGAGAAAGAGCAGGTCGTGAAAAATGTGCCGGAAATCGAAATAAAAGCAATCTTGCCGGATGATGATATTTACATAACTACTGACGCTACACGCTTGAAACAAGTAATATGCAATTTCATAAATAATGCCCGGAAATTTACAGAAGAAGGATATATTCATTTCGGTTTTATGGTTAATCCGGAAAATGACGATTCAGTTTGTCTGTTTGTGGAGGACACGGGGGAAGGTATTCCCCAAGAATGCCAGAAAGAAATATTCGACCGTTTTTATAAAGTCAATACTTTCAAGCAGGGTACGGGGTTGGGACTCTCTATCTGCAAAACGATTGTAGAACATCTGCAAGGGAGTATTTCTGTTGTATCGGAAGTAGGAAGAGGCAGCCGTTTTACCGTTACATTACCACTCGAAAAACAGCCGGTGGAAGCTTAATGTCCTCTGTATTCCTGTGGGGTAACACCCGTATGTTGCTTAAAAAACTTATTGAAGAAAGAGATATTATTAAATCCCAAAGATAAGGCTATATTCTTCACCGGTTCATTGGTTGACTTCAGCCGGGATTTGGCATCCATCAGAATGATGGAAGCTATGACTTCTAAAGGAGTGTTTCCTGCAACCTTTTTTATTGTTGAACAGAAATGCGGCAAGCTAAGTCCTAGATGTTCGGCATAAAAAGAGGTTCCGTGATGAATAGTATAATATTTCATGACCAATTGCAAAAATTCCTGATAAATCTCGTACTTTCTTGACTGGGAAGATAAATACAAGTTATTTTGCATTTTATAAATTTCAGTGGCTCCCTGAAGGAACATGGTAAGAACCGCCTTTACTATTTCCTTGTTTGCCAATGTTTTTGGAGAAGCATACGAAAGAATTGACGATTCATAGAACATTTTATAACTGCAAGCCTGCAATGGAGATAATCTTATTATCGGATTTTCCATAATTATAGGGAGAAGATGTTCTGTAGACTTCATTAGATTTATACCCTCTATGAATCCGGATGAGAACCCGGCATAATAGATATGAATATCCGGTGAAAAATCAAGAATTTCCATAAAATATCCGGGCGGTAAGGTTATCAAATCATTTTCACCAATATTTTGAAGATTCCCATTGATTGTCGTTTGCATTATCCCTTTTACACAAAGAATGAAAAAACCGGCTTTTACCCTGCAAGGAAAGTTTTTATACCTTTTTAATAAATTTATCCCATACCCTTCTCCAACCATATAATCAGACGGCAAATCAAAATTAGGTAAATCACTCTCCATTGTGTTATTTTGTTTTTGATTTCAAATATAGGGATTATTTGAAGTTTCTCCCTCGAATAATTAAAATCAGAACATCGAATCTTAAAAAAATAACATCTATATTTTATTTATAAGAAAGTATCAGAATATGAAAAGCAGGACACCGGAAGTATATTCAAACTTCTTAATGTCCCGCTTCTATTTTTCTGTTTATATGTGTGTTTTTCTAAAAAACTTATTGAACATCCAATGCATCGAATGCCAGACCGTCCATATTTTCTGCCGAAAGTAATACTTTGTAATGTCCGGCATTGATAAAGGTTCCGGTAGTGGTGCTCATCATCTTCCATTTATCCGGTGTTTCCGGGAAGTTCAATATGTCCTCTTTCAATACCACTCCTTTTGAATCAATGAATTTCATCAAGACAGGTATTGGCTTTCCGGTAGTGTTCATATATTTAAAGCGAAGGGCGTACACTTGTGCCAACCCGGTAGAAACATTCCATTCAATGCTGTTGCCTTTTCCTTTACCAAAAAACACTCCGATCTGTTTTCGATGTTCTTTCTTTTGGAATTTGCCTTTCAGTACAGCCATTTCCGCTCCGTATGATATACTGACACGAGCATTTTTATCTTCCGGAAGTAACTCTTTCGGAGTCTTTTCCATCACTTCTTTATCCGCCTTTTCCCAGCTCCAACCGGATGCAGGGAATATCTTCGGTTTCAGTTCCTGATCTGTGCTGGCGATAGCAATGCCTGAAATCAAGGCTTGTCCTGCTTTCACTTCCGGGAAATGAATTTTCAACATTCCACCTTTCACTGTGGTATATACTATCTTTTTACACACTCCGTCATGACCACTTTCAGCCCAAATATCCAAATCATCTAATACAACAGAATCATTCACGGCAACATCGAATATGCGCAATCCTTCACAGTCGGTAGAAGCGCTTCCGCCCGTACCATGCCAAGGCTCTGTGAAATACAGTTCAATACGATATGTTCCGTCTGCCACAGGGAAACGATATTCCAGCTGATGACGTCCGAAGCGGAAATGTTGGAATAACGTCCAGTCACGAGTGCCATGAATCGGATCATTGGTGGTACGTTGACTGGCAAGATAAGGATTCAGATCCTTGAAATTCTCCGCCCATGAACGGGAATAATTCGTATTGTCCTGCAACCAGAGCTGTCCGAAGCTATCTGTATAATCATCCCCTCCACAGTTGAGACGATACAGATAATTATATCCTGCCTCTCCTTTCAATATCTTTTTATCATCCTGATAAAGAAGTTCGAAGTTAGGGGCTTGCTCCAGACCATTCAATAGGATCAGGTCTTCTGCTACCGGTTTACCTTTATAATATCCTACAGCACGAAGCACATTATAACGAATATCCCGGTTTTCCCACATAAAATGAGTGCCTGTTCCGTTGTTCTTTTTACGTCCAAGGAAGGTTGCCTTTTCATTTGTCAGATCGTTGTATAGCAATACAGAATCACAATTGCTGTAAGCCTCGATAGTGGCACGGCGACGTCCTTTTTCAAAACGGTTGGCCCATGTATGTGATACCAGGTAAACCATCGGATCTTTTGCAGCCGGAACATAGTTGGCGCGATACATATAATATACGTCTAATGGTTCTTCCCACGGAGTAACCAATCCTTTATAATTGAACGGACCTACTTTATCTATCTTGCGATACGCTTCATCCGGTTGACGACGTCCGGGATTATCATGACTGCTGTATATCCACTGGAATTGTCCGCAAACACTATCTTTTGCCTTTTCTGCCAAACGAATTTTAGTTTCCATCAACTGACACATGCGGTCTTCACTCCACACTCCGTTCACTTGAAAATCCCCTGGTTCCGTATGCAGACCGATGCTTCTCCACGCTCCATATTCCCCATTCAATAATTGATTCGCTTGAGAGAGTTCACGACCGTATTTCGTCACATCTCCTCCATACGTACCACTCCAATTTTGAATTACATTCCAGTCTGTACCCTCACCACCATTACAGGTTGTTATGACACGCATTGTCTTGGCAGTCGGGTCCATCTCCCGGATAAGGTCACTGCACTCTTGTGCAAACTCACGAGGCAAAGTGCTTTCATTCTGCAATCCCCACATCACCACTGACGGAGAATTACGACGTTCTTTCACCCATTGGCGAAGCAACTTTTTAAAGTTCTCACGAAACTCCGGAGTGTCATACCACACGTGGGCGGAAAATTGTGTCCAAAACAAGATTCCCTCTTCATCCCAATACTTCTGATAATCGAGATGATGGGGCTGATGGGCATCCCGGAATGCATTGAAACCGGCTGCGCGTATCTGTTTTACCCTTGCGGCAACCTGTTCATTACTGAACGCATGGCTTTGTCCGAACTGATGCTCATACTCGCATACTCCGTTGATAAACACCGGCCTTCCATTCAGGTAAAAACGTCCGTCTCCATCGTTTCGTTTTACCGGCCAGCTAATGGTACGAATACCGAAGGGTGTCGAAATTTCATCCGTCGTCTTCGTATCACGCTTAATCATGCTGGCTAATTTATAGAGATATGGATTTTCCGTATTCCACAAGACAGGATTCTCAACAGGAGCCTGCTGGCGAATCACTTTCATTTCTCCCGGAGCTAAAGTAACTTTCTCAACCAAACGGAAAACTTGTTTTCCATCAGCATTGCTTAGTTTATTGACTAACTCTACCGTTTCTGTTGTTTTACTATAATTTTTTATCTCTGTTTCAACAAATACGTTAGCAGCTTTTTCGTCATTCCAAATATGTACACCGAAAGGTTCTATGCGAATCTCATCTGTTACTTCCAATACCACAGGACGGAAGATACCTAACGGCTGGGAACCTTCACTGAATCCCCATTCCGACGAACATCCCCCGCATACCCAAGGCATATCGGCGATCATTTCAGGATGCTCGGCTTTCACTTCCAAGCGATTTACTCCCTGTTTTAATTCATCTGTGACATCCAAAGTCAATGTGGTGCGCCCTATGGGGTGGCGTCCGAAGTCCTTTCCGTTCACTGTAATGGTGGCGTATGTACCCACTCCGTCAAAACGAAGGAAATACCGTTTCCCGGATTTTACATCTGCCGTGAAATCTTTCACATACATAGCTGTTCTATGCAGGTTTCCATGTGTCAACTGACGGTATCCATAATAATCGTCCCAATTATGAGGAATATTCACTATTTTTGCAGGCATCATAAAATTACCTTTCAAGTGAGTTGCCTCTGTAATCCAGGTTTTCCAACCCTCATTCAATGTAGTGATCTGCCGGCGGTTCTTGATTTCCGGTTTCGGGAAACGGACAGTCGAACGTCCCATCGGCTTACTGGTAGCAATGGCAATGCCACGTTGCTCTGCGTTGTTTACCGCACAATAGAAATGATAAACCACTCCGTCATGTTTCACCACATAGCTCTTATGAGCAAACAGTTCATCGTAGTTCTTGGAGGGGATAATCAGGTCGGCCCCTTTCCAGTCGGTCCAGTTCACCAAATCATAGCTGGCGGCAAATGTATTGAATGCTTTATATTTACGCGAAGGTTCAAAAGCAGAGAAGTAAAACATCACATACACATCTCCCATCTTTTGGATATGCGCATCTCCTGTAATGGTTCCATCTGCTTCGTGCGCGAAGACCGGATTTCCGGAGTAGCGTTTCCATGTTTTCATATCTTTGGAAAGCGCAATGCCGATACGTTCGCCCTTTAAATCCGTTTCCGGATGACGCCCGCCCGCGTTGTAATACATCACAAACGGAGCTCCCAATGTTTTATCTTTATCCCAATAAACGGTACTCTTATATTGAGTCAGTTTTTCCCACCATTGGGCATCTTTATCATGGATGCTCAAAATTGGTTTGTCCAGAGATTCCCATTCATGTGCCGTAGAAATATCTCCTTTCGTCCATGCCAGTCCGACATAAAGCGGGGCTTTTACAGCTTCGTAGCCCGTTCCTTCACCACCGATATAAGTCATCCAATGGCGACCTTTATAAGTCTGAAGCTCATAGCTTCCACCCCATTCCATATCCGGCAATGCAGGAAATCCGCCACGCTGATTGCAGTCCCATTTTCCATCCCGATAAGAAAGAACCCGTCCCAAAGTGCGCCATTCGAGCAAATTATCACTTTCTGCTATCCACGTTTCGTAACCACGACCATCGGTTCCACCTTTACCGTTGTAAACCACATAAGTCATCAGCCACTTGTCTCCCTGGCGAAAAACGGTAGGACAATCAATCTTATGATAATTGTCTGCCGGGGCAACTGCGAGCCCGTACTTGTATGGTGTCTTTACTTCCTCGTAAATCTGCTCCATTCGTTCTTGCGGAACTTCCCGTTGCGCATATAGAGAGAAAGTGGTGGCTATACTAAAAACTGCCAGCAATAACTTCTTCATGATACTTTTTCTAATCGTTTAATACTTAATATTTCACCACAGAGGACACGGAGGACGCAGAGGTTTATTATTTTTATCCACTATAGAGTAACAAAGAGTCTTACGTATTTATAATCGTATGTATCGCTCTGTTTTACTTGCGGAAAAGAGAGAGAAGAACTCTGTGTCCTCCGTGTCCTCTGTGGTGAAATATAAATTCTCATTAATAAAACAACCAATCCATCGTTTCTTCATCCCCGGCAAGCCCAGCATTACGCACTTTCGTTTCTGCAGCCGTGAATCCCAACACTTGCAGATAGCCTTTGGGTAACATCAACGTATGCTTTCCAGCCGGAAAACTATATGCATGCACATTTGCCAAAGGCATTCCATTGATACGGACAGCATTCGTCAATACAGGTTCCGCCTGACCGTAATCATTGGCTGACGCATCGATTTCCAGTTTCGGAGCTTTTGCATACTTTTTCTGGTCGTCTTTGAAATAAGCGACTAACAATTTCACCGGAGCATCCGTTTCGAAAGTGATGCTTGTGCCTTTCTCTCTCTGCTCATTTCCATTAAAGCGGAGCGCCTTCATTCCTTTCAATTCCGGAGCTACTGCTTCTATCTTACCTGGAACATCCACAAATAAAGAAATACCCTCATCTACTTTCACTGTCGGATAATTAGAGATCAGTTTCACGTTTGCAGGAGTCCAGGCAGCAATCTCGACAGTTTCAGTCACCGCATTTCCATTCTGTTTTTCTTTCAACAAAGCGAGGTTGGCTTTGAAATTCTCCAATTCCTTCTCATAGTGTACCAGCAGTTCTTTCCATGTCTTGTTCTTTCCATCATCTCCACCGATAGGAATACGACGTTGGGCAGTCTGCATACTGTTGGCATACAAGTAATGTTCGTCCGTCAGTTCCACCAATTTGCGATAGTGTTCCAAGCTTTGTTCCATCAAAGGAATAGCTTCTTCAAGATTCTTAATCTCTTTTCCCCATTGATAATCCAATACCAGTTTGGCAGCTTTCACTTTCAGGTTGAACGCATACGCAAATTCACGATAACAATGCATATCATTCTGCAAACGTGCAAATTCATCCTTATTTGAAGAGACGGAACCTGCTGCTTTATCAATAGCCGCTACTGCTTTATCTCCATGTTCTATTACTTGAGCAACAATATCCAAAGGCATTTCACCTACATGAGGTTGCTTTTTCCATTCTTTTTCTACATACTCTATCAGCTTCTCTCCTTCTGGTCCGCAGCTTTCATAGAATCCCGGATAGATCGTATATTTGTACGGATTGACAAGCTGACTCATAAACATACCCAGTAATAACGTTTGGCGATTTCCCTCTGTAATACCAAAACGACGTAACAACTTCGGAGCAATTTCCCCGCTTTCTTCGTATGCTACACGGATATTACTTGCGTTTTCGTCAGAGGTTCCGTAGAACTTGCCCAACTGATGGTCCCAGTAACCCATTTCATCTGTACGGTTGCGATGGCAGTTCCACGCATAGCGTCCCCAGGTCTGATACCAAATCCAGTCACGATCCAATTGGAACTCACGCTCATTGTTCGGCAATTTATCAGCAGTATAAGGCCAATCCCAATATGAAGCCTGTGGATAAAGGTGCAATGCATTGGCACCATGTACATTGTGCATGGCAGTTACCGCCTTCTGAACGAAATCCGGAGATCCCCAGCGGAACGGTTCCAAATTTGCCAGAATATGCACGTTACTGATGTGAATGGAACCCAACGAACTCAAATCTGTATGAATTTTCGCCCAGGGACCACGAGGCTCATAGGTAGTCAACGATTCACCATTATACTTATGCATCGTATAAAGATTCTTATAGAGTGGCAGTGCAGCATCCATCACCAGTTTACAGTCCGTATCGTGTGCACGCAATAAAAGGGGCGGTTCATCCGTACGTCCCAAAGCCTGTAATCCGTCT
>ERZ779654.791-NODE-791-length-17505-cov-1.793983_pt1 | contig 17505 bp, 9 predicted proteins | sample MGYA00511075_ERZ779654 | MGnify/ENA primary metagenome ERZ779654 (study PRJEB29588, sample SAMEA2155636) | human gut metagenome | biome: human gut; feature: human-associated habitat; material: faeces | place: Denmark | collected 2008/2010 ...
CTGCTAACAAGTTACTTTTTTTTTGCTTTAATAGCGGTCCCTGCCGTTTTCAATCCTTCGGATGTAGCCGTCAGTTTGATGCCTCCGGATTTTCCGTCACTTTGAACAACCACCAGGCACTTCCCATAGAAAGCCTTGCGATGATCAGCTTTGAATTTCTCCATTGAAACAGGACTACCATTGTCTACACCGGCAATAAATCCCGCACCTTGCACATCGAACATGATCTGATTATCGGCATTCGGACAAAGATTACCATCTTTATCCAGCACCTCCACTGTTACAAAACTAAGATCTCTGCCATCTGATTTGATTTCATTCCGATCAGCCTTCAAGCGTATCTGTGCTGGTTCTCCGGCTGTATGGATCTCCTTCTCCAATACCGTTTTTCCATCCTTGCGGGAAACGACTTTTACCACACCCGGTTCATACTTCACACGCCATACGACATGAAAATCATCCTTACCTTTTGTACGCACACCCTGCGACTCGCCATTTACAAAAAGCTCGACCTCATCCGCATTATTATAATAAGCCCACATATCTATATCCTGCCCCGGCGCCCAGTTCCAATGCGGAAAAAGGTGTAATACCTTTTTCTCCGGATGCCATTCCGACTGATAGAGATAATACACATCTTTCGGAAAACCGGCCAGATCGACAATGCCGAAATAAGAGCTACGGGCAGGCCAACCGTAAGGAGTCGGTTCACCTAAATAGTCAAACCCAGTCCAGACATACTGTCCGCTGATAAAATCATTATTCTTCACGTGGCGCATCGTGCCCTCATGACTGTTCCCCCAAGGTACATGACAGTTATCATACGAAGAACAGGAGAAACTATCATCAAAATAAGGTTTATCCCAACGTTCAGGACAAATAACAGTTTCGTCACTCGGCATCCGGTAGTAGCCACGCGTCATCAGTGCTGATACACTTTCCGCCACAATGAACGGTTTACCGGGAAATTTCTCAGGTACACCGGCAAACCAATCATCATGATAATTAAAGCCGATGAGATCTAATGCTCCCGAACGGAACAAGTGATTATTCGGGTTCGGTTCATTACAGCCAGCCGTAACGGGACGAGTAGAATCGAGAGCTTTTACCATATCTGCCAGTTTCTTCGTCAGTAAAGAGTTCACACTCATCTCACCTTCTTTCGCCAGCATACTCTGATCATGACCAAAATTCAGAATCAGGTTCGCTTGTTCCAAGGTCAGCGTATCCGCTTTTGCATCCGACCATTGCTCCAGCACTTCGTTGCCAATGCTCCAAATGAAAACAGAAGGATGGTTACGGTCGCGAAGTATCAAATCCGTCAGATCGCGTTCATGCCACTCGTTGAAGTAACGGGAATAATCATGAGCCGTTTTTCTTTTGCGCCACATATCGAACGTCTCATCCATTACGATAAATCCCATACGGTCACAAAGATCGAGCAGTTCTGGTGAGGGAGGGTTATGAGAACAGCGAATGCCGTTACAGCCCATTTCTTGCAGTATCTCCAACTGGCGCTCGATAGCGCGGATATTAACTGCCGCCCCAAGACACCCCAGATCATGATGCATACATACACCATTAATCTTCAGCCGTTCTCCATTCAGAATAAACCCTTTCTGTACATCAAAACGGAAGGTACGGATACCGGTATTCGTACAGTAGTTATCCAATACTTTACCGGTTGTCTTATCAATAAGGATACTGTTCACCTTATATATATAAGGAGTGTTCACGCTCCAAAGATTAGGGTTCTTCACTACAATTTCCTGTTCTACCTCGTTCGGACAGGCAGGTATCACTTGCAGTTCCGATGCAACCTCACCCACAACATTCCCTTCTGCATCCATTAGCCGTGACTGCAACACAACATCTGCCAAGGAAACAATTTCCGAATCAAAAACAACATACGTACCATCCGCCTGCTTCACGGAATCTTGCAGTTGAGCGGCCGCATCATACTGTATTTTAGTACGTATGTTTAGTCGTGCACTGTTCTTCGACACATCTTGCGCCGTGATAAAAGTACCCCATTGCGCTATATGCACGGGGTTAAGCTTCGTAAGCCATACATTACGGTAGATGCCACATCCCGAATACCAGCGGGAATTAGGTTGTTCCGCGTTGTCCACACGTACGGCAACTACATTCTTTCCGCCCCACTTGATATAGGGAGTCAGATCGTAACTGAACGAGACATATCCATAAGGACGTAAACCAAGGGAATGACCATTGATAAAGACTTCCGAATTCATATATACACCGTCAAAATCAATATACAGGCGCTTGCCTTCATCCGCTTTGTCAACAGTAAACGTTTTGCGATACCAACCGATACCACCGGGTAATGCCCCTCCTCCTGTTCCGGAAGGATTATCCTTACTGAACTCTCCCTCGATAGCCCAGTCATGTGGAAGATGGAGGATCCGCCATGCCGTGTCGTCATAATCGGGACGGGATGCCGCAGAGTCATCTCCCAGATGGAAAGTCCAGTCAGCGGTGAAGTCCTGTCGACGGTTATCAGTAACCCGTTCAGCGGAGGTGCAACCTCCCAATACCAAGAAGAGGAGCAAACAGGATATTGGTATTATTAATAGTTGTTTCATGATATTGATACACTCTGCTGCTTCCCATCATACTTCACCGTCACCCCCTTAGCCTTCGCGTCAAAAGGTTGCGGCTTATCCTTACTTACCTTTACAACGTTGAATGTACGTTCTTTCAGCATACCGGGAAATTCTCCTGCACGGTCACCAATAGTCAGAGTGCCTTCCGCATCATTGTAAGTAAACGGGATGGTGGCATACTGTCCCTTTTCGTAGTTGTAATTCACACCTTCATCCTCGTACAAAGTGAACTCACCATCTTTACCCGCATATACATATAGTGTGATTTCTTCCGCAGGCTTCTCATCACTATACTGCATTTCCGGTCCGTAAGGCACAATAGCCCCTTCGCGTACATAGAGCGGCATGCGTTCATAGGGAGCGTCCACTTTCAACTGTTGCCCACCGGCCATGTACTTACCGGTATAGAAATCATACCAACCGCAAGTTGCCGGGAAATAGACCTCCCGAGTGCGTGCACCATACTCATACACCGGAGCCGCCATCAACGCCGGACCGAACATAAACTGATCACTGATATTATTCACCTTTGTATCTGCCGTAAAGTCCATTACCAGCGGACGCATAATCGTATAATCATCAAAATAAGTCATCCCGGCCAATGAATAAATATAAGGCATCATCGTATAGCGCAACTTCGTATAATACACTATAGAACTATAAGCCGGATGTCCTTCGGGAGCTATATTCCACACCTCACGGAACGGATACTGTCCATGTGCACGGAACAACGGGCAGAATGCGCCAAACTGATACCAACGTGTATTCAATTCACGCCATTCCTTATAGTCCGCATTCTCTTTTCCGGTCTTATTGAATTCCTTTTGTCCGTCTTCATAGCGTTTTTCTACGCAGAATCCGCCAATGTCCATCGTCCAGTAAGGAATACCACTGACTGCAAAATTCAGTCCGGCAGAAATCTGCGCCTTCATATCTTCCCAACGGGTAGCGATATCGCCACTCCATGTTGCGGTAGAATAACGTTGCAATCCGGCAAATCCCGAACGAGTCAGCAAGAATACACGTTTGTCATTGTCTACGGCACGTTGTCCGTCATAAATAGCCTCAGCATTCATCAACGCATACGCATTGAAATATTGGTCGGACGGACCGAGAGCAGTCGGACCACACAAAGCTTTCCGGTAAGCCAAATCCGTACAGTCGCGTACATTCGGTTCACTGGCATCCATCCACCAGGCATCAATTCCGAGGGGATAAAGATGATCTTCCATCTGTTTCCAGAACAGCTTCCGTGCACCCTCAGCATAAGCATCATAGAAAGAACCGATGTAGCCGGGACCAATCCAGTCACGAATGCTGTCTTTAACGGCCTGCTGATACATCCAGCCTTTTTCATCAAACTCTTTATAATGTTCCGTAGTCATATAGAATTTCGGCCAAACGGAAATCATCATCTTGGCATTCAGGGCATGAATAGAATCTACCATTCCTTTCGGATCAGGGAAACGAGCTTTGTCGAACCCATGACTACCCCAGGCATTTTCCGGCCAGTAGCTCCAGTCGAGCACAATATTATCAATGGGAATCTGACGTTTACGGAATTCCTTCAAAGCATCCAGTATTTCTTCCTGCGTCTTATAACGTTCGCGGCTCTGCCAGTATCCCATCGCCCACTTCGGCATGATTTGTGATTTTCCGGTCAGAGCACGGTATCCACTGATTACCTCGTCCATATCCTCGCCATAAACAAAATAATAATCGATTTCATTCTGCATTTCTCCCCACCACGACTGTTTGTTCTGTTCTTCAGCAGATACAGGAGACAATGCACGCAAACCGCAATAGGATACATATCCATCAGGAATCCATTCAATTTTCAATGGAACACGTTTACCGGCTTTCAAATCTACGGCAAACTTATAACTGTTCGGATTCCAAGCCGTACGCCAACGTTCGGGAACCACCAGTTCACCATCAATATATACCTTCATATATCCTGCATAATAGAGGATAAAACGGAACCTACCACTCTCCATCGGCTCAATTTCTCCTTCATACGTCACCTGCGAACCCATGAAAGGAAATCCTTCTGGTAAGTTCACGACTTTCGACAAATCTTCCGATTTCAGATGTTCAAAATAAACAGAATCTTCCCGGCGTACCAGTGTCTCCGCTGTTGATTTCTGAGAGGGTACGTATGTTCCTGTCAAAGCACCTTCCTTACCCTCCTTATCATAGAGTTTGAAAACCGTGCTTAACTGTGCATAATCACGTGGATCGCCGAAACGGCAAAGCGAATAACTATCCCACAGAATACCGTAATTCTTATTGGAAACGATAAAAGGTACGGAAACCTTTGTATTATACTGGAAAAGTTCCTCGTTCTTACCTTTATAATTGAATTCATCAGCCTGGTGTTGTCCCAGTCCGTAGAATGCCTCATCATCGGGTGACTGGAATACCTGACGTACCGTATACGCCTTTGTTCCCTGCACTTCGATAGGCTGGAACCTCCTGCCTCTCTCATCTTCCGCCAAAATCAGGTTACCGGAAGCATCGGTAAAGCGTACTTCACCCGTGGCTTTGGATACAATGGCGCACACCTCTGAGGTTTTTACCGAAACGGCATCTTCACTTTCTTCCACGCTGAAGTCCGTCTTATCTTTTTTGGGAACTATGATCAGGCTTTCCGCCTTTGAAAAGTTTTTTTCGGGAGTGGCTGACACATGAATCAACTTCTCTCCCATTACTTCAACCTTCACCTTTCGCACATCCGTCGGTTGCTGTTGTTCGACATTTACAATAATGCCGTTACTCGTCTTCTCATACCCGCCTCCGGAGCATGCCATCAGCATCCATCCTGCGAGCAAACAAACTGAAGTGTTTTTCAATTTCATATCTTTGTTTTTAAAGTTATTTTCTCCGAGTGTAAAAGTAGGAAATCATACAGTAAACAAGCCCTCCCGATGTTGAAAGGAAAGGGCTTATTTGATTTATAGAAATATCAGATGTTTCAACAATGGGTACTTTTTGTTATTTGCCCTCCTTTTCCTGATATACAGAAGGTAAAACGCCGAATTCATCCTTGAAATACTTACTGAAATATTTGGGGTTATTGAAGCCCACCTGATAGGCAACCTCCGACACATTCTGCTGGCTCTCGCGCAGAAGTTGTGCCGCACGTTTCAGTCGGATAATACGAATAAATTCTATCGGAGTTTTACCGGTAATCTGCAACAGTTTTTTATAGAGATGCACCCGGCTCATGCCCAGTTCATGGCTCAATTCTTCCACAGATAAATCGGGACGGGCAATATGCGTCTCCACATACTTTATCGCATTCTCAATCAGCTTTTCGTCCATCGAAGTGATAACGATTTCACTCGGTTCGGGATCAATACGGGTGCGAAGTTTATTTTTGCTGCTCAAATCTATCAGTTTACGCATGCGCAAAATCAGTACCTCCATATTGAAAGGTTTCGTCACATAGTCATCCGCACCAATCGTCAGACCTTCCACCTTATTCTCTACGGATTGCTTGGCCGTAAGCAACACAAAAGGAATATTACTTGTACGCTTGTCAGCCTTCACCCAACGGCACAGTTCGTTCCCGTCCATTTCAGGCATCATCACATCACAAACGATGATATCCGGCATTAGTTCCGGTATCATCTGCCAGGCTATCTTTCCGTTTCCGGCAGATTCTATACGGAAATACAGACTCAACGTATAACGCATGAAAGAAACAAAATCTTCATTATCATCCACAATCAGTGCAAGTGGCTTCTTCCGTTCTTCCTCATTCAATTCTTCCACTGAAGCAAGTGCCACCGCATCCTCTTCTGCAGCTTCTTCCGAGAGTGGAGTCGCTACGTTCACCACCGAATGTTTCACCGGAATATCTACCACAAATACACTGCCCGTACCCACATTGTCGAACACGCGCACCACACCGCCATGCAGCGTAACGTAATCACGTACCAGGCTCAAACCGATACCACTCCCCGTACTGGGGTTACTATCACCTATACGCTCCGATTGATAGAAACGTTCGAATATACGTTCTTTATCAAGGTCGCTGATACCTACCCCCGTATCGGATACTTTGATTTCCAATGTTTCCGTAGTTCCTTTTATCAGTTCAAGAGAAACATCCACCCGCCCTCCATCCGGAGTAAACTTAAACGCATTAGAGAGCAGATTCATCACTATCTTACCTATTTTATCCTCATCGAACGACATATTCAGCGATTCGATTGCCGAGAAAAAAGTGAGATGCACGTTTTTCTTTTCCGAAAGCATCAGGAATGAGTTGCATATAGAGTGAACATACGATACAACCTCCCCCTCCGAAAGATTCAAATGCAACCCTGCCACCTCATTTTTACGGAAATCAAGTAATTGGTTCACAAGATTCAGTAACCGCAATGCATTACGATGCATCAGTTTCAATTGCTCCTGCTTCCGTTCATCATGGGTTTCTTTCATCATTCCTTCCAACGGAGAAATGATCAACGTCAGCGGTGTACGCAGTTCATGGCTCACATTGGTAAAGAAACGGAATTTCATCTGATTGACTTCTTCATTCCGCTCTGCTTCACGTTCCATCTGTTGTATCCTAAACTTATTGCGTTCACGGCGCAGCACAGCATTGCGAGCCAGCAGCAATGTGCCTATCAATAACATAGCATACAGAACATACGCCCAGGGGGTCATCCAGAAAGGCGGTAGGATTACTATTTTAAGACTTGACTCTTCTGTTCCGGCAAATCCATCACTATTGATTGCCTTCACTTTCAGCGTATAAGTACCGGGTGCCAAATTCGTATAAGTAACGCGGTGCATATCAGCCGCACCTGCCATCCAATCCTCATTAAATCCCTCCAGTTTATACAGATACTGGGTTTTCTCAGGCAAGACGTAATTATCCGATGCAAACAATACAGTGAAGACATTCTGTTTATAATCAAGTTTCACCTCTCTGGCTTTATTCAGCGACTCACGCAGCAAAACACGTCCACCATACTCCTTTCCAACCTCCACTTCTTCATTGAAAAGCTGGAAGCCGGTAAACATCGCCTTGGGCAACGTCCGGTTATATTTGATATTCTCCGGTCTGAAAGTATTCAATCCATACATACCTCCCATTGCAATCTCACCCGAGGAAAGACGTTTAATGGAACGTTGATTGAACTCACAGCCCTGCAAACCGTCCTTATCATCATACCTGTAATAGTTGAAAGTATAATCTCCGTTTTTTGTATCGATAGAAGGAATTACATTCACTACACCATTGGCCGTAGTCACCCACATATTTTTATTATCATCTTCTACGATACCGGTAATAAATACCCTAGAATCGTTCTGCGAAAGAGGAACTACCTGTAAATGGTCGTTCTTCGGATTATAGAGATTCAGTCCTTCACGTGTTCCCACCCATATCAATCCCCGGCTATCCTCATAGACCTGGTTAATGCTCTGATTGGAAAAGCGGATACTTCCCGACTGGTTGCCTACCAGATTCGTTATTTTCCGGGTAGTCAGATCCATTATGGATACCCCCGTAGAAGAAGTACCGATTATCAGACGATTATCACGACTCATACATAAAGAGGCTATATGATTGGAAATAATTCCGGAGTTACTTATCTTATAGGTGGTGAACTCACCTGTCCCCGGATTCAGACATTGTAAACCTCCCAAGGTTCCAATCCAGATATTTCCGTTCTTATCTTCTGCCAATGACCAAACATTGTTATTAGCCAGCGAATTATCATCTCCCGGTCTGTTCCGGTAATGCACGAAGCGATTGCCGTCGAAACAATCCAATCCTTCCCAAAATGTCCCTATCCAGAGTTTACCGTCCTTAGCTTGCAACAAACTTACAATGACATTCGAAGCAATAGAGTTTCCTCCCGGTGAGTATGCATACAGTTTCTTTTCATCCGTCTTCGGATTCCAACGTATCAACCCGGCGTCATTGGTACCCAACCACAACGAACCGTCATTACTTTCTTCCAGACAGTTAATATCCCCCAAGTGGTTGATGCCGAACTTAAAAATGCCCTCATCATAATAAGCCACACTTTTCTTATAAGTACCTATCCACATCACACCGCCTTCATCTTCATAAAGCACATTGATGGTATTATTGGGCAAACCTCGTTCGTCATCCACATCATACGTAAGCGAGACAGTTTCACCAGTCGCCTTATTCCAGATATCGATGCCATCCTGGTCCTTTCCAAACCAAATACGTCCCTGCTTATCCTGAGCTACTGCTACGATATGCGCCTGACCTCTATCGCTGAAATTCCATTGTGAATGCCACTTCCTGTCAGACAAATCGTAAGCCCATACACCCGGGGCACCATATATCCATAAATCTTCATCCTTATCCACATACAGGAAGAAGATATCAGTACGCGTTCCCATGTGCTCTGCAATATCTGTCAAAATCCATTTTACACGTACCGTCTCACGGTCGATACAGATTACGCGCCCGTTATCATATACCAACAGAATGCCATCCTTACATTCAGCCATGTCTATAATGACACCTTCGGGTATTCCTTTCTCACCGAAAGGCAGGGATACAGCATTCTTTTCACCGGGACGATAACAGTAGCACCCTTTCCCATCTATGGCAAACCAGGTATTCTTTTGCTTGTCGACAAATACATAGCGGGGTGTTCCGTCTATCCCTATATCCCACATCCGGGAACGAACATCACAGACAAAGCTCTCCGTATCCCAGTTATAAATGACATATCCGTTTCCCCCCGCCCGTATCCATAAACGTCCTTCACTGTCTTCCACTATCTTCTCAATATAGTTGTCAGGTAAAGACGCAGAACCATTGTCAGTGCTCCGGAATACCTTGAAACGATATCCGTCATAACGTGCCAGTCCGGCAGCGGTGCCGAACCACATAAAACCTCTTGAATCTTTATAAATGGCATTGATTTGGTTGCTGGGCATTCCGTCCTTAACCTCCAGATGTTTGAACATAAAGTCGTGTGAAAAGGCAGAAAAACATGCCACAACGACTGAAACGATAAGTAAAATCAATCTCTTCATAGTAGTAGATATAGGAATATCGTTAACATATTGCAAATGAAACAAAAAGGAATTGTAAAAACAAGGTTTTCAATGTGTTTTTTTATCATTTCATACCCCATCATTTGTTTCCCGGACAGAAAAGAAGGAAGTAACTTCCCTCACAGAAGCTACTTCCCAAAACCAATCAAAAAAAAACCTGTATTAACAACAATCCCTGTATACACGAGGGGTATTTATGAAAACCTATTGCGGTGCATTGTCATAGACGGATTGCAATGTATAAGATGCATCTTCTGTAAAGATGGCCTTTTTCATTACTTCTACTATTTCCGCTGCATTATTCAGATAATCACCGGTAGCATGATTAAACAAGCCTGATTCTTCCTTTCCACTACCTGTACCGCCATTATCCCAATAAACAGGAGCCAATCCGTATTCTTTCGCTGCTTTACATACATATTCCAGATAGTACTTGCGGAAAGATTCCGCACGGTCAGTCGTCCGGCTTACACATCCCATTTCACCAATATATACCGGAATGCCCTTATCTATATACGTTGTCTTCAAACTATTGAATACATCTTTCACATTGTCTTCGTCTCCCCAGTTAGCTTTCTTATCGGCAGCGCCGGTATGCCCCCACTCCGAATACTTTGCATCCAGTGTATATTCATTCGGATCATAGAAATGAACAGATACCATCAGACGATTCTGAACTTTATCAGTCGGCAGTTTGAAGTTGCTCACCGTAAGTGCCACATTGGTACAATACCCCGGCACACCCAGGAAACGATTGCTATTACCACCACCTACAGCACGTACCGCATCTACAAACACCTGATTCCAGTCGTTCAATATTGAATATTGTTTTCCACCATCATTACGGTTGTCGCCCCAGCCCCAACCGCCATCATGAATTTCATTCATCGACTCGAATGCCAGGAAGTTGCCCTTATCCTTAAAACGTTCGGCTATCTGTGTCCATACAGCTTTCAATTCTGTTTTAATTGCGGTATTTTTAGTTTCATCCTGAGCAGCATCTTTAATGCTAAGCCAGTATTCACTATCAGCTCCATCGTGATGAATATTGACAATAGCATTCAGTCCGGCATTTTCTGCATATCCTACTACCTCGGCAACACGATCCATCCAGGCTTTCTCTATTTCATAACCGGGGGCGTCTCCAATATGTCCCATCCATGTAACAGGAATACGTACGGTAGTAATACCCGCAGCAGCCAATTTATCAAATAAAGCCTGTGTCGTCTTTTGATTCCCCCAGGCCGTTTCATTGGCCACACCACTATTATGCGCATCCAACTGATTACCCAGATTCCAACCCAATCCCAGACTTTTAGCTACAGTCCAGGGATCTTCACCTGCTATTTCATTCGAGCTTATCTCACCTCCCGCCAACTGCTTCACGGTCACAGTTGTTGCCGGCAAGTCACCCAAAATAAAAGTAATGGTACCGGTACGTTCTTTTCCGGTATTGGCAGCGATGATAAAAGTCTTCGTTTTATCCACCATAGCGCGCGTTTCTGTTTTCTCGGTAATCCAGCTATCATTAATAGTTATAGTTGGTTCACCGTTAGTCATCACTTTCACAGTGATAGTACCACCCGCTGCCGATATGTCTTCAAACAAGACAGTCTCCAGATCCAGTCCTTCGGTAGCTGTTTGAATGACATTGAATGTCTCTGTCAGGTTACCACCTTTCACAGTAATAACAGATGTACGATTATCGGTAGTTGAATTGGATTTTACATCTATCGTATATTTAAAGACCGTAGCAGAAGCCGAAACTGTCGGAGTCACTACGCACCAATCCTGGTTACTGGTAACTTCCAACGTCACATTCGATTTCACAGAGAGTGTGTTTGTACCTCCGGCTTTGGAAAAACTCATTCCATTCGCCAGAATGTTTTCGGAAATTGTTATTTCCGGTGTTACAGGATCATTGTCATCACTGGAACATGCGGCAGCGAAAGCAGAGAGAGCAATCGTCAACAGCAACAGATAAGCTTTAATTTTATTCATGAGCATTATGTTTTTCGTTCTCAAATATTAGGTTATGGATAGAAATCCGTGTTGGCAAAGATAGGGCAAAGCAGCCACACAAAGCGTTTAGGATGTTATATGGAAGGGTATAATTTGTTATTACCCCTGGACGAAAGGTTTCCAATAGGCGACATACCATTTATCGCATTTCCGTGCAAATGAAAAGCATACCGAAAATCCGCTTTCCCGTATACTGGGAAAGCAGATTATTCACTTAATACTAAAGACTAACTGCTTCCTGATTCTGACCCTGTATTTTTGCTATCAGGTATTTCACATTCGCTATATGCGAACAGAGTATATGTGACATCGATCTTGCCTGTTCTATCTCTTTCGTCATATCCATCAGAAACTTCATCTGATAACCAACGTGTTCAGCTGCAAGTTTACGTTCCCTGTTAGAGATGTTCTGTTGCATCATATACAGACCGAATCCTTCAATCAGTGGTTTTATACCTAAAGACTGATAGGTACCAAAACGGCCCATAAAGAGCTGAAATTTTCCAAGCGTATGAAGTAAATTATCCAACCGCTCCATATCCGTTCCCTGAACACAGTAGGTTACAGGATTTACAAAACGATTGAGGCTGAGATAAAAGCCTAACATCTCTCCTTCCGAGGCAAAAGCCGTGTACATAAATGGAGTTTCGTTCCCCGGACGAAACTGCCCATTGTTTAATGTAGCTTCCATAAGCATTAATTTTGAAAAAGTGAATAAATAAAGATTCTGAAACCACCATACAGAAGACACGCAAACAGGCATAAAATGCCCGCCACGTCTTTAGGCAGGTTCCCTGCCGATGCGTTAATATGAAGAGTGTTGCAAATATACGATATAAATCAGACAAAGCAAACTGGGAAATAGCAAAAAACAACCTCACTCGCAAACAGTCCATCGAAAAATGTGATATTCCTTGCATAAGACTCTTATTATAAGTACGATACTTCAGGGAGCCCGGCAAGTTGGCAAAACCAGGCTACTAAAAAGATTCGGTGCAGAGTGCTTCGAAGAGATCTGTTATATCAACTTTGATGAGTGGACTATCTCCCAAGGTATTCATCGAAGGAAGCCGCATATTTGAAGCATTTAAAGGAGCACTGACAGAGCAATATGTTCTACAGAAACTCTCTCTTTCCTCAACTCAACGCTAACTATTATTGGACCTCCGATGCAAATGCCGAAGTTGACTTTCTTTTTTCCGATGGTCTTTATGCATATCCATTGGAAGCAAAAGCCGGAAATAACGTACATGCAAAAAGCCTGAAAGTGTACGATAAAGAATACAATCCACAACTTCTTTTCCGTACCAGCTTGCTGCCGTATGAAAAAAAAATGGGAAGTTAGTAAACATCCCTCTGTATTTGCTGTTTGCTCTGCCCAAAGTACTTACTTTGTGAAACAAGCAATAGTTTCAGTTCATTCGTTCTCGTTATTTTTTACGTACAACTCCAACTTCTACCAACGAGCTTTCACCGTTGACTATCAAAGCATTACAAAAAGTCAATTTTCTGTTTACAAGGAGTTAAGAGTTTGTCAACAAGAAGTTAACTCCTTGTCGACAAACTCTTAACTCCTTGCAGGCATGAAACTGAGTATTTTTCTATTACTTTACATATAGCACTCTGTATAACACAAAAAACAAATGCACCTGGTCGGCTAACTCCTTTTCTTCTTGTTTAGTCTGAACTTTAATCGCACTTTCAATGCACATTGGTGATCGCACTTTCCTTTAGCTCCCGCCTTCCACATCCAACGGGCGGAATATTCCACACCGAACCCTAATTGGGGAATGAGATAGTAATAGAACTGAATATCAGCTCCTGCGGCAAAACGGGTGAAAGAAAAGTCCTCTTCACCGTAATAGCCTTCTTTTTCACAGCTACTCATTTCATCTTCCGAAAAATTCTCTTCTCCATAGAAATACTTCCAGTTGTTCCATCCAAGCGTGGGGCCAATGCTCAGGGCAAGATGTTTCCAATAGGAAGTATGCAATAAGTTGATATTACAATATCGGGCGTCACGTCCCCATTCCGAAGGTTCCATAGACAAGACATAACCGGTAAGACCGACTTCTGCAGTCAAAGACAAAGTCCGGTTCCGGCAATAGGCATATTCAAATCCGGCACCAGTCCCCAGTATTGCCGTAGAGGAGCGATTCCGTTTTCCGAGTGTAGGGATATAGTTCCACTGACTGCAAACGATATTATCAATAAGAATCAGATTCCAACGACCTCGCGGCACGTCAAAGTCCCAAAACATTTCCGGCTGGTTCTGAGCCACACTATATTCCAAAGAAAGCAGAGAACAAAAAAGAATGCCCGCAAGAAAGCGGAACCCACGTTTCAGCGTGTTGTGTGAGGTTGGATGAGTCATAGTAATTCGCTTTAAGATAAATGGTTTTATAACTTAAATGCGCGGGAAAAAGAAATACTGCTTTATAAAAACGAAATCTACTTGAAATATTCTATCCCCAGATAGAGTGCACTTCTATCAAAACGGCACCCTCTCCTTATCAAATGCGTGAAAATAGGTTCATGCCTTATTGCACGTCCGCAAGACCTCCCCGGTTAAGAACATATTCTTTTCATCTTATATCTGCTTGATTTACTCCGAATGTTCCAAATAGTTAAGTCTTTATTTTGTCATTTAAAAAGGCCTTCAACTCGTGAAAGCCTTTTTAAATGAGAGGGAAATCAGAGGATGATAAATGTTCAATTAACAAACTCATTTTTTTACGAAGTTCTCCCTCCTGTCATTAAGACTTACAGCCTCGCGATAGACCGAGAAGTTTCTTTCATAATATCGCCAAGCTCGGATAAGGCGATAGATAGCGTATTTAATTCGTCGGGAGTGAAATCGGCAGATTTACCATTCACAATGTTACCATTGACACGCTGATAGAACCATTGGCGAGTTTTCCCGAAATAGTTTTTTGCAATATATGACATAGAAGCAAAATCCAGAACCCGATCGAGCTTTTGTCTAATCTCCACTATTTTAATCAGATTCTGAGATTCAGTTACAGATAGCTTGGCTCCAGCCTGAAAAGCTGCTGCAAATGCTTTTTTGTCTTCTGCCGAAAGAGACTGCAAAAACGCATTGAAACGTTTCTTATGAGCTGCCTGTTCTTCCGGTGTCTTAGCCACACTGAAATCGGCTTTCCATTTTTCTAATTCTTTCTGTGCATCCATAAGGCTATATTTTTATTAATGAAATGAAAGAGTAGCCCCTCGCAGAGCAAAGGGCTACCTTTCATTCAGCTTTTTCCGCAGCTTCAATCCGAGCCTTTAGCTCTTCTTCTTCAGTCATACAAAGATCGCGATTCTTAATGACATAACAAAGATAATAACCTTTTGGTAATTAAACGAACTTTTCAGGATATATTTTTAATGCAAATCTAACCTTAAATCCGCAGTGCAGAAAGTAAATGTCAACAACACTTCTTCTCTTTCTGTTCCCTATTACCATTGAGAAACAGCAAAAAGCTTATGGAACGTAAATTTCACTTCCATAGAAGTGCTGAAACCAAGCTCCTTGATTACATCTCCATCAGGTGTACCGAAAGCACAACCCGCATTCTTTGTTACCCCGTAACAGTTCCAAAGTTCCAGACGATACTTGGAACTATCATTGGCATCAAGCACTTTTGTCGCATCAAACGTTACCTCTGAACCATCAAGATAGAGATTATCCAACACAGCATGCGTACCAGGGAAGAAACCGTAAAGATCTGCCACTTCAATGAAGGTCATAATGGAACCAGCTGCACAACCAGTACCTTCATACTTGATGTCGAACTGCGGAGCAACAAGACTATATTGGAAATTTTCATATTTCACTTCTAATGTACCTCCGGCATTATACCCCCATGTACCCGCACCATCCCAATTAGGGATAGTGACTAAATTTGGGATATATACACCTTTCCCATTGCCATCAGTAAAGACTGTGCAAGTTATTTCCAGTCTATTACTGAAATGTAGTGCCGGTTCGGAAGCCAGATTCTGCGAATTACTGAAAGCGCTGTTCAACACTTTGCCGTCTGCCGCACCTTTACCATAAATGTTGAATAACTCGACACGATAATTACCTTTACCCTCAATATCTCCATAGAAAAAATTATTGGCATTGAACTGAATGGCATTGCCATCGCACTTCATCTCATCAATACGTACGAAAGCGTTAGGATATCTGGTCAGCAAGTCCGGGAAATCAAGGGTAAATACCATAGCATCGCCGCATGAGCCTTCATATGTAAAAGTATGCTGACCAGCCAACTCAGTCGGAGCCAAACGCCCGACTTCGGTTCCCCAAGTACCACTCTCATCAGCACCTGCACAAAGCAATGTAACAGGAATCTTGGTATCGGCTTCCGCCTTGCGCTGACTGTAATAATTGACCGAGTAAGCATAACCGTCTTTATTGGGAAGAGCAATCTGCAAACCGTCACTCGTCAAGGACAGGATATTCAGCTTACCACTCTTTACCGCTACCCAAGTATTGGCACAAAGTACATTGATATCAATGTCAATCACTTTGTTCGCCTCATCAATAGTATATTTACCTGTTTCATCAGTAGCTACACCGTCATCAGTCAAACGATGGATATTGACAGTTCCGTCTTCGAAAAACTCCATGTAACCATAATCAACTCCATAAGTATAACCAATCCAGCCATTCTCAGTACCCATTTCCCAATGAATTTCTTTTCCGATATTGGGCTGTCCGTTAGATACTATAGCCCAGTCGTACGTTTCGCCCCACTGCGTGAACGGACCTTCGAATACATGTTGTTCACCATCCTGACCATTGTCAATATACCATTTACTATAAAGCAATGAGCGGTCAAACGGAACATTCTTGGCGGTAGAAACGGCACGAATAGCCAAAGCTTGATAGACAGGAGTGGTGGCACGAGTAGCAAGAGCACTATTGAAGTGATAGCTCATGGCAAACTGAGTATCAGAAACATTGATGGAACCGGAAAGATAGCAGCCTTCCACACCAACACCGGTAGTAGTGCCTTGTGTGCGCGAACCTGCGGCAGGCATAAAGATAGAGTTTCCGTTAGGACCGATGAACTTATAGCCGGCAACACCTTCCACTTCCACCCACTCTCTGGTACAGAGTGCAAAGAGTTCTTCAAACTCAGCAATGGTAGGCATGGTCACTTTACCTTCAAATGCTTTATAGGCAAGGTCATTAGCTGTTTTGTAGATATCGGCAGAAGCATAACTTGCAGGATCGATACTGGTATTAAAACCTGTCTTATCACCGAAACCGAACAGACCACCAATTTCCGTTTCTGAGGTAGCACCTAAATTGTACTTTGCCCATTTAGTAGAAAGCCCAAGGTCAACAAGGTCATTATCAAGATCAAACGTATGCCCAGTCGTAGTGAATGACTTTTCTTCACCATAGACCATACCTGCACCGAGATCAAGATAAGCCACATAATAATAAGTAGTATTGGCCAACAAGCCTTCTACATCTACCGTATAGCTTTCCTTAGGAACAGTAGCAATACGTACACCGGCACGCACATTTTCCGTACCTTCTATACCCGACACAATGATACCACCTTCCGCATCCGCAGGAAAGCCAATAAGCGAACCAGACAAAGTAACCTTGTTAGCATCTATCTGGGTAGCATCGCCGGTAGTAGCACGAGCATTAGTCAGTACAAGGCTCTTTACTTCACCTTTATAAGTTACTTTGCCTTGTAAAGTGACATAAGCCTGATAATAGATAGTTTGATTCAAGCTGCCATTTACCGTGGCAGTGAATGTTTTA
>ERZ779654.804-NODE-804-length-17261-cov-2.974428_pt1 | contig 17261 bp, 14 predicted proteins | sample MGYA00511075_ERZ779654 | MGnify/ENA primary metagenome ERZ779654 (study PRJEB29588, sample SAMEA2155636) | human gut metagenome | biome: human gut; feature: human-associated habitat; material: faeces | place: Denmark | collected 2008/2010 ...
CCACCGCCGGGTATGTCGGCCCTATTCTCGGTAGTGTAAGCAAGAACACGATGCGCGATGAGGTTTGTGCTATTCTTGGCGTCAAAGACAATGACTGGATTGGCGAGCATGGAAATGCTCACGATTTCGAAGAGGCAAAACTTACATTGGCAGAATTTGTCGCCAGGGAAAAGAACGTCGATGTCTTTTTGCAATGTTGCGTGTCGGATGTTATTCGTGACGGAAAGGTGGTAAAAGGCATTAAGTGTGCAAGTAACGAGGGGACGCTCTGTTTTGAAGCCGCGGTTACGATTGACTGTACCGGTGATGCCATAGTATCTTTTCTTGCCGGTGCAAAAATAGAAAAAGGACGTGCTGACGGACTCATGCAGCCTGTAACCCTTGAATACACCATTGACGGCGTAGATGAATCGAAAGGAATTATCTGCATTGGAGATGTAGACAATGTTCAACTGAATGGCGAGTGTTTTCTTGATTGGTGTAAAAAGAAAGCCGATGAGGGCAAACTTCCCCGGATGCTTGCTGCCGTGCGTTTGCATCCATCGGTCAGACCGGGTTGCCGTCAGGTAAATACGACACAAGTCAATAGGGTGGATATTACTTCGGTAAGCTCTATTTTCACCGCCGATCTTGAACTTAGGCAACAGATACGCCTCCTGACCCAATTCTTGAAAGAAAATTTGCCGGGTTACGAAAACTGTAGAGTGATCGGAAGCGGTACAACAACCGGAGTGCGCGAAAGCCGCAGGGTGATGGGCGACTATGTGATTGATGCCGATGAAATGGCGGAAGGCTGCCGTTTTGCCGATGTGGTGGTACATAAAGCATTGTTCATTGTCGATATACATAATCCTGACGGAGCCGGACAGGCGGAACCGACCATCCAATATTGCAAACCATACGATTTGCCGTATCGTTGTTTTCTCCCGTTGGGCTTGGAAGGGCTTCTGGTGGCGGGACGGTGCATATCGGGTACTCACAGAGCTCACGCTTCCTATCGTGTCATGAGTATTTGCATGGCGATGGGAGAGGCAGTTGGTATTGCTGCTGCCATGAGTGCGTCGCAGCATTGTACTCCGCGGGCTCTCGATGTAGGAGAGTTGCAGAAACGGCTTGAGTCGTTAGGCGTAGAGCTGTTCGATTAACGTAGAACATAATCATACTTTAAATTTATAGAGCATACTTATGAAAAAGATCTATTTGTCTGTCGTGTGCTTACTGATCTCTATTCCCCTTATCGCCCAGTTGTATGTAGAGCCGGAGAAAGAGGTAGAGTGCTCTGTCTTCCTGGCAAAGGAAGGACGGGGGCGGGCACAGCAAGGACTTGAAATATGGGATGATTACATATTCTCGTGCGAGGATGGAGGGCACGTGAATATCTATGATTTCAAAAGTGCCGATCCGAAACCTGTGGCAGGCTTTGAGTTGGCGTCCTCCCATCCGGACAACCATGTAAATAATGTATGCTTTGGCGTCGAGACAAAACGCGGAGCATCGTTTCCTCTCTTGTATATCACAAACGGGAAGGTAGGAAGCGAGTTGGAATGGTTGTGCTTTGTGGAGAGCATCACCCGTCGTGGAAAACGTTTTAGCAGCGAAATCGCACAAACAATTGAACTCGATGGCTCGAAGTGGGCGGAGAAAGGGTATGTCTCCATCTTTGGTGCACCAAGCTGGCTGGTCGATCGGGAACGGGGCTTTATATGGATATTCTCGGCGCGTAAACGTACTGTGGCGAAGGTGACAAAGCATGCATGGGAAAACCAGTATGTCGCCACCAAATTCCGCATACCATCGTTGAGTGAGGGCGCAAAGGTGCGCCTCGACGAAAATGACATTCTCGATCAGGTGGTGTTCCCCTATGAGGTATGGTTCACACAAGCGGGCTGTATGCATGATGGTAAAATCTATTTCTGCTTCGGAGTTGGGAAACAGGATGACAGCCGTCCTTCCTGCATCCGGGTGTACGATACGGATAGGCGGACGATTACTGCCCGATACAATGTGCAGGAACAGGTTATTTACGAACCGGAAGATATTGTGGTTAAAGACGGGGTTATGTATGTCAATACCAATACGAATGCGAAAAAGACGTCTGATCTTCCTTGCATATTCAAACTCTCTCTTCCGAAAGAAAAGCCGGTGGCCGAAAATCCTCTCGACGAGATACGCAGGGATCCGGAACGTGCGGGCGGCGTGTATTATGTGACCGATCTTTCACATCCGGTTACGCCGGCGCCCAAAGGATATACGCCTTTCTATATAAACGGCTATTTTCGTCACGGAGCGCGTCAGATAGACGATGAGGTGACTTATCCTGCCATATACGGCGTATTGGAGAAAGCTCATGCCACAAACAATCTTACCGGTTTTGGGAAAGCCCTGTACGAACGTCTTGAACCGTTCAAGAAAAATGTGTTTTACAAAGAAGGCGATCTGACACAAATCGGTTATCGTCAGACAAGGGAGATAGGCCGGAGGATGGTACAAAATTATCCGGAAGTATTTGAAGGCCATCCCTATTTGAAGACTAACGCAACGAATGTGCTTCGGGTGGCAGCCACCATGCAATCTGTAAATTCGGGCATTTTGTCGCTGCGTCCCGGGCTTGAATGGGCGGAGATAGACAACTCCCGTTCGTTCCTTACCACACTGAATCCATACGGTAACGTATGTCCCGGCAGGAGTCCGCTTGATAAATATATACTTGGTAAGGAAAACAGTTGGTATAAAAAATATCGTTCATATATAGATGAAAAGTTGAATGTGGATGCTTTTTTTACAAGACTGTTTATAGACGTAACACAAGTAGAAAGTGAGTATGACAAGTACGACCTGATTCATCGTTTCTGGTTAATGGCATCACTGATGCAATGCCTCGACCGCCAAGTGCCTATATGGGATATTTTTACAGAAGAGGAAATATTGGCTTGGGCAGAAATCGAGAACTATAAGTATTTTGCGCAGAAAGGTCCTGAACCGGTATCTCACGGGCGTAGTTGGGGACTTGCATCCCGCACGTTACGCCATTTGTTAGACGAATCTGCCGAAGATCTGGTTCGTAAGCGTCATGGCATCAATCTCAACTTCGGCCACGATGGCGTTCTGATGGCCATCTTGACTAATCTGCAAGCCGGGACGTGGGCGCGGGAGGCTAGTAATTCCAAAGAAGCGTTGCGGAGTTGGAAGTACTGGGATATTCCGATGGGTGCGAATCTTCAGATGATCTTTTACCAATCAGAAGGCAATCCGGACGTTTTAGTTAAGTTTATGCTGAATGAAAAAGACCTCCGGTTGCCGTTGGAAGCGGTTGAAGCATCTTATTACAAATGGAATGAGGTTTATAAATTCTATATAGAACATTGCGACAAGGTGGAAAAATCACTTGCCGAAACATTGAAATTATCGTATGAAGACTTTTAATTATAATCGTGCTGAAATAAAGGCCGGAATAGTACATTTCGGCGTTGGAAACTTCCATCGTGCACATCTCGAAGCTTACACAAATCTATTACTTGAAGATCCGTCACAAAGATGCTGGGGGGTATTCGGAGCCATGATTATGCCTACGGACGGGGTATTGTTCAACGCCCTCAAGAAAGACGACGGCATATATCAGTTGACGACATGCAGCCCTTCCGGCGAACAGGATAGTATGCTGATTGGTTCGCTTGTAGAACTGGCATGGGGGGAAATAGATAGTGAGCCTATCATCGCTAAACTTGCATCGGAGGAGATAAAAATCATCTCTCTCACCATTACCGAAGGGGGATATAAGGTTGATTTTAACCAATCGCGCAGTGTGTTCTGGTATGTAGCCGAAGGGCTTAAACGCCGGATGGAGAAAGATTTGCCGATTACGATTCTTTCGTGTGACAACATGCAGATGAACGGCAATGCCGCCAAATACGCGTTTATGTCATACTTCGAAGCGAAATATCCCGAGGTGGCAGCGTGGGCGAAAAAGAAAGTGACGTTCCCGAATTCGATGGTGGATCGAATCACTCCCGTAACAAAACCGGGTAAGGTTACAGATGTGTGTTGTGAAGACTTTATACAATGGGTGATTGAAGATAATTTCATTGCAGGCCGTCCTGCATGGGAGAAGGTGGGAGTTACATTCACCCATGATGTGACCCCGTATGAAATCATGAAATTAAGTCTTCTCAATGCGTCACATACTCTTCTTTCTTATCCTGCCTATATGGAAGGATTCAGGAAGGTCGATGCTGTAATGGCAGACGAGAGGTATCGTGCAATGATAAAGCTGTTTATGAACAGGGACGTTACTCCTTATGTTCCGGTTCCCGAAGGCGTTGACCTTGAAGCGTATAAAGACCAGCTTATCGAACGATTTTCAAACAAGGCGATCAGCGATCAGGTATCACGGCTTTGCGGCGATGGCATTGCTAAGTTTGCGGTTTATGTGGTACCCATACTCAAACAGATGTTGCAGGATGGGAAGGATATTTCGATAGAGGCTTTCCTGATAGCTGTTTATTGCAAATACCTGATAGGTGCGCGCACCGAGTCCGGTGAAAATATAGCTATCTCCGAACCTCACATCACCCCGGCGGACAGGAAGTTGATTTTGGGAGGATCGCCGGCCGAGTTCTTGAAGATATCACCTTTTGTGTCATTGGGACTGGACAAATACCCTGTGTTTATGGAAAAGTATGAGCAGTTTTATGCTATGCAGGTAGCAGAAGGGTTGAAGGTCTTATTACAGTAAACAACTAAAAAATACAAGGCAATGAAGAAGTTTTTCATAACGGTTGTTCTGTCGCTTTCGTGCGTATTGTCGGTTTCGGCACAAAAACAGACGGAGGCGTCAACGCTTAACCTGATAGGTAAGCCGTTTGAATCGACTCCCAATCCGTATCATAGAGTCGATACATTGGTTTATAAAGGTTTTAACAGGACGGAGAATCGACAACTCCGTTGCTCTGCCGGTATGGCTGTGTTGTTTAAAACGAACACGCGTAATATACAGATTACGACAAAGTGGGGATATGTATATTCGAGCCATTCAACCATGCCGATCTCTTATAAAGGATATGATCTTTATATCAAAAATGCAAACGGTAAATGGCAGTATGCGGCAAGCGGTTCATTGAAAGCGTATAAGGGCGAGAAAACCGAGACATTCACGCTCATTGAGAATATGGATGGTACGATGCACGAATGTATGATGTATATGCCGATGTATTCGGAGGTCATTTCTTGTAAGATAGGGATAGATGACGATGCTGTTATCGAACCGTTGAAGTCCGATTTTCGTCACAGGATAGCGGTATATGGCTCTTCGTTTACGCAGGGAGTGAGCACGGATCGATCCGGTATGAGTTATCCCATGCAATTTATGCGTAATACTGGTCTTCAAGTCGTGTCGCTCGCAACAAGCGGACGTTGCCTGATGCAGCCTTACATGCTCGATGTTCTTGCGGAAGTCAAGGCTGATGCCTTTATATTCGATACTTTTTCAAATCCTGACGCAGAACTGATAAGAGAGCGCCTGATGCCGTTTATCGATCGGCTTATAGCGGCACATCCGGCTACTCCGTTGATATTTCAGCGTACGATCTATCGTGAACGACGTTCATTCGATACAGTTCTTGATGCGAAAGAACGGGCTAAGGCGGCAACCGTAGAGGAGTTGTTTGCGAAAATCCTCACGAACCCGAAATATAAAGACGTTTATCTGATTACGCCTGATGCTTCCGATGCGCATGAGACATCGGTCGACGGAACTCATCCAAGTAGTTATGGATATGCACTTTGGGCGAAGTCAATAGAGACTCCGGTAATAGAAATTTTAAGTAAATATGGTATAAAATGAGACAAGCGGTATTAGTAGAACCAAAACATATTGAATTTCGTGAAGTTGAGGCGCCTAAGGCGTCGGACCTGAAAGAACATCAGGTGCTTCTGAATATTAAGAGAATTGGTATTTGTGGAAGTGAGATACATTCTTATCACGGATGTCATCCGGCAACTTTTTATCCGGTAGTTCAGGGGCATGAATATTCGGCAGTGGTAGTCGCTACGGGGACGGCGGTTACGATCTGTAAGGCGGGTGACGTTGTCACCGCACGTCCGCAACTTGCGTGTGGGAAGTGCAAGCCTTGTCAGCGGGGAGAGTATAATATTTGTGAAGAGCTAAGAGTGCAAGCCTTTCAGGCAAATGGAGCTGCGCAAGACTTTTTTGTGGTTGATGATGACAGGATTGCGGTGTTGCCTGAAGGTATGTCACTTGATTATGGGGCTATGATAGAACCGGTGGCAGTAGCTGCGCATGCAACCATGCGTGGCGGGGACTTGAAAGGTAAGAATGTGGTTGTATCGGGTGCCGGAACAATCGGTAACCTCGTGGCGCAGTTCGCTAAGGCAAGAGGAGCCAAACGGGTTCTTATTACCGATGTAAGTGATTTCAGACTTGAAATCGCTCGTAAATGTGGCATAATAGATACGCTCAATGTAGCTAAGACGCCGCTCAAAGAAGGAGCGAAGAGGCTTTTCGGGGATGAAGATTTTCAAGCTGCGTTTGAGGTTGCCGGGGTTGAGTCGAGTATTCGTTCGCTTATGGAGTGTATCGGAAAAGGGAGTACCATCGTTGTAGTGGCGGTATTTGGCAAGGATCCGTCGCTTAATATGTTCTATTTGGGAGAGCACGAACTGAAGGTGAACGGAACGATGATGTATCGCCATGAAGATTATCTTACGGCTATCGATCAGGTAAGTTCGGGAGCTATCCGTCTCGAACCGCTTATTTCAAATCATTTTCCGTTCGAGCAGTATGACGAGGCATATAAATTTATAGACGAGAATGGTGCAACATCCATGAAAATAATTATTAAACTATAAAACCATGAAAATAATAGGTATAGGAGAAGTTGTTTGGGATTGCTTCCCGGAAGGTAAGAGACTTGGCGGAGCGCCTATCAATTTCTGTTTTTTTGCAAAGGAGTTGGGAGCAGAATCATATCCCGTTACGGCAATAGGTGATGACGAACTCGGTGATGAAACATTTGCGGTGCTTAAAGAGACCGGACTTGATTTAGGATATATTTCCCGTAATATTTTGCCGACAGGTAAAGTGCTTGTGTCGTTGAATGAGGCCGGTGTACCGCAATATGACATTGTTGAGAATGTTGCTTGGGATACTATCGAGTGTAGTCCTGCGACCATGAAACTTGTCGGCGATGCAGATGCTGTTTGTTGGGGCTCTTTGGCACAGCGAAGCGAAAAGTCACGTGCTGCAATCTTAAGGCTCATAGATGCTGTGCCGGATACCTCTTTGAAGGTGTTTGATATTAATATCAGGCAACATTTTTATTCGACAGACTTGATTGTGGAGTCCTTGCAAAAGGCAAATGTCCTCAAATTGAATGAAGACGAATTGCCATTATTGATCTCTCTCCTTTCTCTTTCGACTGATTTTGTGGAAGCTATCGCAGAACTCATTGCTCGTTTCTCGCTCAAATATGTTATATTCACACAGGGGGCAGTACGTAGTGGCATATACGATGACAGTGGGGAAATTTCATCCATAGATACACCTAAAGTCGAGGTGGCCGATACTGTAGGTGCAGGCGACTCGTTTACTGCTACCTTTGTTGTGAACATACTTAGAGGGGCGTCGGTCGCTGAATCACACCGCAAAGCGGTAGATGTATCGGCATATACTTGTACACAAAGGGGGGCTATTAATCCGTTGCCGGATAGTAAAAAGTAATATTGGGTACTTCACATAAGGAAGTTTCGTACTTGGTTTGAATGATTCTTCAAACCAAGCGTGGTGGATATGCCTTGTTCTTGTTGATTGCAGTTTAATTCCGTTAGTTAACCGCAGAATTTGCGGCTTAGCATACCTCTTTTGGCCGCATTTTATAGATAACTCCAGTTAAATAGTTATTTTTGCAGAAATAACTGATGGTATGTTTATCCATGAAATAGAAAATTGGAGTTCATTCAGATGGAACATCAAAAGTTTGTCAGGTGAAATAGCCTGGATAAATAGGGCTATAGTCTATCTCGTGGAGCGGTTGAGTACAATTGGATTTGAATAGTAATTTTTACGAAATAAAGGAACCCATGTTGAAAATATTAGTAACCTACGCCGTACAAGGCGAATTTGTAGAACTTAAATGGCCGGATATAGAACCTTACTACGTTCGTACAGGTATTGGTAAAGTTAAATCAGCCTTTCATTTGGCAGAGGCAATCCGTCAGGTACAACCGGACTTGGTGCTCAATATCGGAAGTGCTGGAACAGTCAATCATCAGGTAGGAGATATTTTTGTATGTCGCAAGTTCATAGACCGTGATATGCAGAAAATGAAAGAGTTCGGATTGGAGTGTGAGATCGATTCATCAGCTTTGCTCGAAGAAAAAGGTTATTGCACGCATTGGACGGAACATGGGATCTGTAATACGGGAGATGGCTTCCTCACCGAGTTGACTCACGTTAGCGGAGATGTTGTAGATATGGAAGCATACGCACAAGCATTTGTCTGCCGTTCAAAAGAAATACCGTTTATTTCTGTGAAATACGTGACTGACATAATTGGCCAAAACTCCGTGAAACATTGGGAAGATAAACTTGCCGATGCACGGCAGGGACTATCACACTATTTCAATGTCTTGAAAGAAAGAATATGATAAGTGACTCCTGCGGCTATCAATCCCAGGAGAATCTTTACCCATATAAAAGGTATTAGGAAGAAAATGCAATAAAGCATCGTTCCCCACATTAATACGAGAGAAATTATTTTGGCACGGAGAGGAATCGCCTTGTTTTCGCGGAAATTGCGGATATAAGGACCGAAGTGCCGATGATTGAGCAGCCAGTTATATAATCGGGGTGACCCTTTGAAATAAAGGGCGGCGGTGAGTAATAGAAAAGGGGTAGTGGGCAGTAACGGCAGAAAGATGCCGAGAATACCGAGCGCAAGGGAAATACTACCTAAAACAATATATAGAGTTTTCATGCGGCAAAGATAGTGCAAAAAAAGGGAAAAAATAACACTCTTTGCTGGATGAAAACTCTATTTTATATTACCTTTGCCGTTGCATCGAGGTGACATTAGATGCGTGTAACTATTAAAATACATACACTCATGTTTACAGTAATCAAACGCATGGAGATCTCGGCTTCTCATAAGCTGGTACTCCCGTATCGCAGTAAATGCGCCAGTTTACACGGTCACAACTGGATTATCACCGTCTATTGCCGTTCCGCACGGCTCAACTCCGAAGGAATGGTGGTAGATTTCACCCGCATCAAAGAAGTGGTCACGGAGAAACTCGACCATCAAAATCTGAATGAAGTACTTCCATTTAATCCCACAGCGGAGAATATCGCCCGGTGGGTATGCAAACAGATTCCTCAATGCTATAAAGTAGAAGTGCAGGAATCGGAAGGAAACATTGTCATCTACGAGAAAGATCCCGTCGGCGCAGAAGGACAAGAATAGCAAACCAAACAAATTTTGATGATGAGAAAGATTAATGAAATCTTTTACAGCTTGCAAGGCGAAGGCTACCATACCGGAACTCCGGCCATCTTCGTCCGTTTTTCCGGTTGCAACCTGAAATGTGACTTTTGCGACACACAACACGAAGAAGGAAAAATGATGACCGACGATGAAATAATCGCCGAAGTGAAAAAATATCCTGCCGTCACCGTTGTCCTTACGGGCGGCGAACCTTCCTTATGGATAGACGATGAATTGATCGACCGTTTGCATGAGGTAGGCAAATATGTGACCATCGAAACCAACGGTACACGCCCCCTGCCGGCAGCTATCGACTGGGTGACCTGCTCCCCCAAACAAGGGGTGAAACTTGCCATCGACCGGATGGATGAAGTGAAAGTGGTCTATGAAGGACAAGATATAAGTATTTTTGAACTACTTCCGGCCGAACATTTTTTCCTCCAGCCTTGTTCTTGTAATAACACTGCTTCAACAGTGGACTGTGTAATGCGACATCCCAAATGGAGACTCAGCCTGCAAACACACAAATTAATCGACATCCGTTGAACAAAATAGACGGGTGATGCGGAAGAAGCTTAAATTATTACAAAATATAGTATGAAAGTAGGTTTGTTTATTCCTTGTTATATCAATGCTATTTACCCCAATGTGGGAGTGGCATCGTATAGACTATTGAAAAGTTTGGGAGTAGACGTCGATTATCCGTTGGATCAGACTTGTTGCGGACAACCGATGGCAAATGCCGGTTTTGAAGATGAATCGATGAAATTGGCACTCCGTTTTGACGATCTATTCCGGGAATACGATTACATCGTCGGCCCTTCCGCCAGTTGTGTGGCATTTGTGAAAGAGAATCATCCCGGTATCTTAGAGAAAGAAGGACATGTTTGTCAGAGTGCGGGAAAGATTTATGATATTTGTGAGTTCATTCATGATGTCTTGAAACCTTCCAAAATTCCTGCACGCTTTCCTCATAAAGTCAGTATTCACAATAGCTGTCATGGGGTGCGCGAACTGTTGATTTCCGCTCCCACCGAACTGAACATCCCTTATTACAATAAATTGCGTGACCTGCTCAATCTGGTAGAAGGCATCGAAGTATTCGAGCCCAGCCATATTGACGAGTGTTGCGGCTTTGGCGGAATGTTTGCGGTGGAAGAGCAGGCAGTTTCCGTCTGCATGGGGCGTGATAAGGTAAAAGATCACATCGCTACCGGAGCCGAGTATATTGTCGGAGCGGACAGTTCCTGCCTGATGCACATGCAAGGTGTCATCAAACGGGAGCATCTGCCTATTCAGATTATCCATATTGTAGAAATTCTAGCGTCGCAATCATGAGTACAAAACATTCAAAGGCTGCCGAAAAGTTCTTGCAGGACAGCAAGATGGCAGCATGGCATAACGAAACCCTTTGGATGGTCCGTGCCAAAAGGGACAAGATGAGCAAGGAAGTTCCCGAATGGGAAGAGTTGCGCAACAAGGCTTGCGAGTTGAAACTATATTCCAACAGTCACCTCGAAGAACTTCTGCTGGAGTTTGAGAAGAATGCTACCGCCAACGGCGCCATCGTGCATTGGGCAAAAGATGCCGATGAATACTGCGCCATCGTCTACGAGATACTGAATGAGCATAACGTCCACCATTTCATCAAGAGCAAATCCATGCTCGCCGAAGAGTGTGGCTTGAATCCTTTCCTGATGGAGCGGGGCATCGATGTCGTAGAGTCCGATTTGGGCGAACGCATCCTGCAACTGATGCATCTCGAACCGAGCCACATCGTACTGCCCGCCATCCACATCAAACGGGAACAGGTAGGCGAACTTTTCGAAAAGGAGATGGGCACGGAAAAGGGAAACTTTGATCCTACCTACCTGACTCATGCCGCACGTAAGAACCTGCGTCATCTCTTCCTCAATGCCGAAGCCGCCATGACAGGCGCCAACTTTGCCGTCGCTTCAACCGGTGACATTGTGGTCTGCACCAATGAAGGAAATGCCGATATGGGTACTTCCTACCCGAAACTGAACATTGCCGCTTTCGGTATGGAAAAGATCGTCCCGGATCTGGACGCATTGGGTGTGTTCACCCGATTACTCGCCCGTTCGGCCACCGGACAACCGGTGACAACATATACCTCTCATTACCGCCGTCCCCGCGAAGGCGGTGAATATCATATTATCATCGTAGACAACGGCCGGAGTGCCTTACTGTCCAAGCCCGACCATATCAAGACACTGAACTGTATTCGTTGTGGTGCGTGCATGAACACCTGTCCGGTGTACCGCCGGAGTGGAGGCTACTCTTATACGTACTTCATCCCCGGACCTATTGGCATCAACTTGGGTATGGCTCACGCTCCGGAGAAGTATTACGATAATCTTTCAGCCTGTTCTCTGTGTATGTCCTGTTCCGATGTCTGTCCGGTGAAAGTAGATTTGGCCGAGCAGATTTACAAATGGCGTCAGGATTTGGACGGACTGGGGAAAGCCAATACGGGAAAGAAGATCATGTCCGGCGGTATGAAGTTCCTGATGGAGCGTCCGGCATTGTTCAACGCAGCCTTGTGGGCAGCCCCGGTGGTAAATGGCCTGCCTCGTTTCATGAAATACAACGATCTCGACGATTGGGGAAAGGGGCGTGAACTGCCGGAATTTGCCAGCGAGTCGTTCAATGAAATGTGGAAGAAAAACAAAGTACAGGGAAAGGAGGAATCCAAATGAGCAGTAGAGAAGATATATTAGCCAGCATCCGCCAGCATACGCAGACGCGTTATGATAAACCGGATATTGCGGATATGAAACGATTGTCATATCCTGATAAGATAGAACAGTTCTGTGCAATCAGCCGTGCAGTGGGTGGTACGGCAGTTGTATTGGGTGAAGGGGAAGATGTGAATGCGGTCATACGCCGGACTTATCCGGATGCTATGCGCATTGCTTCCGTATTGCCGGATATTTCCTGCGCTACGTTCAATCCCGATAATTTGGATGATCCGAAAGAGTTGGACGGCACAGATGTTGCCGTAGTGAAAGGAGAAATCGGAGTAGCCGAAAACGGAGCCATCTGGATACCGCAGACGGTGAAATATAAAGCAATCTATTTTATCTCGGAGAAGTTGGTCATTCTGCTCGACCGGAATAAAATTGTAGATACCATGTATGACGCCTACCGCGAATTGGACGGACAGGAATATCAGTTCGGAACGTTCATCTCCGGTCCGTCAAAGACTGCTGATATTGAGCAGGCTTTAGTGATGGGAGCGCATGGGGCACGGGACGTGTTAGTGATATTAACCTAATGTTTCCGTGTTGATTATTCTAAAATAAATTTGGTTTCAAAACAATGGAGTTTTATATTTGTTAGTACAAACGAAATGGAGACTCTGTTGACGTTGTAAAAACAGAGGCTCTATTGGTAAGAAATAGAGCCTTTGTTTTATATAAACAGAGCTTCCGTTTGATGTAAATAGAGGCTCTGTTTGGATAAAGTCCGGCTTCCATCTGATGTAATAGAGGCTTTTGGAGAATATAGTCGAATGTCCTTTGATGTAAATAGAATATCTGTTTCTGTTTGTCCATAGTAGATAAATGAGTTCGTAGGATAAGAGTAGTAAAACGTTTAATTATAAATTATATGTATGCCAATAAAGTAAAGAAAATAGCCGCCGTCCATGACCTTTCGGGAATGGGGCGCGTATCTCTGACCGTCGTCATTCCTATTCTTTCATCCATGGGTTTTCAGGTCTGTCCGCTTCCTACGGCTGTATTATCCAATCATACGCAATATCCCGGTTTCTCCTTCCTCGACCTGACGGACGAAATGCCGAAGATTATTGCCCAATGGAAGAAACTGGAGGTAGAGTTCGACGCTATCTATACCGGATACTTGGGTTCTCCGAGACAAATTCAGATTGTTTCTGATTTTATCAGGGACTTTCGTCGGCCGGACAGTTTGATCGTTGCCGATCCGGTATTGGGAGATAACGGACGATTGTACACCAACTTTGATGGAGAGATGATAAAAGAGATGCGTCACTTAATCACGAAAGCAGATGTGATTACCCCCAATCTGACGGAACTATTTTATTTATTGGATAAACCCTACAAAGCAGATAACACGGATGAAGAGCTGAAAGAATATCTTCGTCTTTTGTCTGATAAAGGTCCGCAAGTGGTTATCATCACCAGTGTTCCTGTACATGATGAGCCTCATAAAACGTCTGTCTATGCATATAACCGTCAGGGAAACCGCTACTGGAAAGTGACCTGCCCTTATCTGCCTGCACATTATCCCGGCACGGGAGATACTTTTACCAGTGTCATCACCGGCTCTTTGATGCAGGGAGACAGTCTGCCGATGGCGTTGGACCGTGCCATACAGTTTATCCTGCAAGGTATTCGTGCCACTTTTGGGTATGAATATGACAACCGTGAGGGTATTCTATTGGAGAAAGTTCTTCATAATTTGGATATGCCAATACAGATGGCTAGTTATGAATTAATATAAAAGATAAAGAGTCTCCACAGCTAAGAAAAAAATCACACTGTAAAGAAAAGAAAAAGGGCTGACTAAAAAGGACGGAATTGGTATAACCATCCCATCTGCGAGTGTACGTAAGTAGGGATGAAAAACAATTTCCTAGTCTTTTTAGTCAGTCCTTTTTAACGTTTACAAGCTTTTGTGTTTCAAATATTTCCATTAATTTTACCGGCATTAAAAAAAGGAATAATTATATCTAACTAATGACTCAAACACTAAAAACATCCGAACGTCTTGGAGTAGTGGATGCTCTGCGCGGATTTGCCCTTTTGGCAATTGTATTATTACATAATCTGGAGCATTATAATCTGTTCTTAGTACCGGAGAATGTGCCTGCATGGTTACAGACAATTGATAAATATGCATGGGACATCCTGTTTTTCCTGTTTGCGGGAAAGGCGTATGCTACTTTCTCTTTGTTGTTTGGTTTTAGTTTTTACATTCAGTTTCACAATGCAGAGAAACGTGGTATAGACTTCCGCGGACGATTTGCCTGGCGGATGTGTTTGCTTTTCCTGTTTGCGCAGTTGCATGCCCTGTTCTATAACGGGGATATTCTTTTACTCTATGCGGTAGTGGGTTTTGCATTGATACCCGTGTGTAAGCTAAAGGACAAAACGGTCTTTTGGATTGCCCTGATTCTGCTTCTTCAGCCTTATGAGTGGGGACGTGCCATTTATGCGATGATAAATCCAGACTATGTTGTATCAACCGGTCATTTTATGCCTTATGCTATGCGTGCACAGGAGGCAACTGCCAATGGTAACTTCTTCGAAGTACTCTGTTCCAACATCTCCGACGGACAATTATACAGCAATATCTGGCAAGTGGAAAATGGTCGTTTGTTTCAGACGGCTGCCCTGTTCATGTTCGGAATGTTACTGGGGCGCCGGAAATATTTAATAAAGAGCGAAGAATCCGTACGCTTTTGGAAGAAGATGTTGAAAGGTGCCGTCCTCGCATTCATTCCTCTCTATTGCCTGAAAACTTTTGTGCCGGACTTACTCACCAATCCGTCCGTACAAATTCCTTATAAGATTGCCGTTCCGTCCTATGCCAATTTTGCGTTTATGATTATCCTGGTTTCTATCTTCACCTTGCTTTGGTTTAAGAAAGAGAAAGGATATGGCTGGCAAAGTCTGCTGATTCCTTACGGTCGTATGAGTCTGACAAATTACATTTCCCAATCTATTATGGGGGTAATCATCTATTATGGATTCGGATTAGCTATGTACAAATATGCCGGAGCAACGGCAAGTCTGCTGATTGCATTGCTCATCTTTACTGTTCAGCTGATATTCAGCCGTTGGTGGCTTGCCCGTCATAAACAGGGACCACTCGAATTCTTATGGCGTAAGGGTACTTGGATTTAGTGACTTCCCACTATTCGAATTTGACAGTTACTTCTGCAAGTTTGTTGCCGTAAATCCAGTCCGGTCCCTCCTGGATCAGGCGGATTGCTTCCTTATCAGCAGACTCGCAAAGGCTCTCTTTTACTTTGATGTAGAAGGGACGCCCTTCTTTATTAACAAGGAAAGTTAATACAACTTTTCCTTTCACTTGTGCGCACTTTTCATCCGCCGGACGAACGAGATTCTCCTTCAGGTATTTCTGATAGCTACGTTTACCGATGACAGGTTGTGGAGTGATCTCTTTCTCTGCCTGTTCCTCAACCTTCACAACACTTCCGAGGGTTGTTGACTTCTTATTTTTCTTAGCGCCATATCCCACTACCACCACTTCATTGAGTGTCTGTTTGTTTTCGTTCATGGCAATGAGCATCGTCCGGCTGGTATCTACTCGGATTTCTACCGGATCATATCCGATATATTCCGCTGTCAATCGTTTCTTATCATCCTTTTTGACTAACGAAAATTCTCCATTCATATTTGTGATGGTTCCGATATTCGTTCCTTTATATGTCACACTGGCTCCGATAAGCGGTTCTCCTTTTTCGTCGGTCACTCTCCCTTTAATCATGTTATTTTGAGGAAGGATAGTCGCTACCTTAGCCATCTTCATTTTCTTATCTGATTCAGATTCGAAAGTATCTATCGTTGCTACTACTTCTTGCAATGCAGCAGTCTCTTCCGAGACTTCTTCCATCATCGGCACAGCTGCCACAGGCGCACCTTGTGGTTGCGAAGTCGTTTGGATTTTGGCAATCATATCTTTCTTATCCGCTTGTCTCGCAGTAATTTCGGAAATAGGAGTGGAATCCGTTTTTACCTTTGTAGTAGCTAATGCGATTTCCTTTTGCGGAGTTGCGGGAACTGTTGGAGTGGCAGGAATTGCCGGAGTTAGTGGAGCTGCGGGTTCAGCCAACTTTGTGGAAACACTCTCTTCCGCAATGAACACTTCATCTGTCATGCTCTTTTTCAGGAACAGGAAATAACTGCTGATACCGAATCCGATAATCAGACACGCAGCGATGCTCCAGGTGATAGCATAAGTGTTCTTTTTCTTTGCCGAATGAGCAGAAACCTGCATCCGCAGTTTCTCGATCCGTTGTTCGTGATTTCCCTCCACCTGGTTGTATCCATCCATAGCATCGGCCAGGAAAGGGTCTTGCATCGACTCTTTTTCCAGCCGGTGTGCCTCTTTTCCTTTGCGGAGTCCTCGTATGTAGTCCAATAGTTTCATAGGGCTTGTTTCTTAATACAAATTTTTAAGTTTCGCTTTCCGTTTTGGATATAGCTTTTCACATTGTTCAGAGTAAATCCGGTCTGTTCCACAATGTCGGCATACGACATCTCTTCGAGGAAGAAACGCGTAATGCTGGTCCGTTGTTCTTCGGGCAACTTTTCGAGACAGTGATGTAATGCCTTCAGTTGTTCCTCCGAACTTTCCTCTTCACTTAATAGATGCAGAAATTCGTCAGATTCCATAATATTAACCGTATAATCTAACGGAATTTCTTTATTTTCCTTCCGTAAAAGTTGCAGGCAATGATTCTTCGCCACCCGGTAGAGCCATGGCTTGAAAACTTTTATCTCATAATTTCCCAGTTTAGGCAATAAATCTTCAAACAACTGCATGACTGCTTCCTGTGCCCGGTCTTCATCATGCAGGTATTTCAGGCAAAGTCCGTACAGTAACGGGATATATCGGTTGTATAGTTCACCGAAATATTCCGTATCGCCGGACTTCGTATAGTGTATCAGTAATTCCTCGTCCGATAGTTTCGATATGTTTCTTTTGAAAAACAACATCTATTCCTCTTCT
>ERZ779654.813-NODE-813-length-17131-cov-1.851078_pt1 | contig 17131 bp, 7 predicted proteins | sample MGYA00511075_ERZ779654 | MGnify/ENA primary metagenome ERZ779654 (study PRJEB29588, sample SAMEA2155636) | human gut metagenome | biome: human gut; feature: human-associated habitat; material: faeces | place: Denmark | collected 2008/2010 ...
CTGGAATGTAACTTTATTATGAAATTATTATCTGACAAATCGAAATAATGTGTATATTAAGTAATCGTAACGCTTAACAGGAAACAAAAGTATTTTAATAACTGGAAAAAGCCATTTCCGCTTACTATGCGTAATCTTGCAGGCAGAAAACCTTCGCACTGATTTTAATCTTATAAACAGAAAACATATGAAAACAGTTACCTTACTAATTACTCTCTTTTTATGTATACCTTGCATGGCTCAGCCAGGCAAAAAAGTAAAAGAAAAAAGAACCTATAACAATCCGGTTATTGACTACAGTCTGCCCGATCCAACAATCATCAAGGCTGACGACGGCTACTTTTATCTTTATGCTACTGAAGATATACGCAACCTGCCCATACACCGCTCCGCCAACCTCGTTGACTGGGAGTTTGTAGGCACAGCCTTTACGGACAGTACTCGTCCCACTTTCCAGCAATTGATTTGGGCACCGGATATCCGTAAAATAGGCGATAAATATGTGCTCTACTACGCCAACTCTTCCTGGGGTGAAGAACACACAAATGGTATTGGCGTAGCGTGGTCTTTACGCCCCGAGGGTCCTTTCACCGACGCAGGAAAGTTATTTCTCAGCGATGAAATTGAGGTTATGAATTCCATTGACGCATTTTATATGGAAGAAAATGGCCGAAAATACCTCTTCTGGGGTAGTTGGCACGGACTGTGGGGAGTGGAACTGACCGATGATGGTCTTGCCCTCCAACCCAATACGCCCAAAATTCCTATAGCCGGAAATGGCTACGAAGCCGGACTACTGCATAAACACGGTGATTACTATTACCTCTTTGCCTCTACAGGTTCCTGTTGCGAAGGATTGAAGAGCACTTATACCACTGTTGTAGGCAGATCGAAGAATCTGTTTGGCCCTTATGTCAATAGAAAAGGCGAACTTATGCTCAGCAACCATCACGAGGTAGTTATTGAGAAGAATAAAGATTTTGTAGGTCCCGGGCACAATTCTCAACTTGTGACAGACGATGCCGGTAATGACTGGATATTCTATCACGGCGTCAATGTAAAAAACCCCGAAGGACGTGTACTTATGATGAGCAAAATCGTCTGGGAGGATGGCTGGCCCACCGTTGAGAATAGTTCTCCAGCTGTTACAGCAACTGCCCCCTATTTCAAAAGTCAATACAAAAATTAAGAAATAAGAAGTATGAAAGATTTAGTTTTGAAAGGATTAAGGATAACCGTAGTGTCACTGGCTCTTTCCGGGTGCAATACCCCTGATAATCTTTATCTGGACCCTGCCCAACCTATAGAGGCAAGGGTGGATAATCTAATGAAACAGATGACGTTACAAGAAAAAGTGGCCCAGATGTGTCAGTATGTCGGCCTGAAACACATGCAGACCGCAGAACGTGACCTGCTGATCACAGAAATGGAGAAAAGCCATGCACAAGGCTTTTATAAAAATCTCCATTCAACAGATGTAGCCCGGATGACAGAGGAAGGTTTAATAGGTTCCTTCCTCCACGTCACCGATCTTGAAGAAGCCAACCACCTGCAAAGTCTGGCACAAAAGAGCCGGTTGAAGATCCCCCTGATCATAGGCATCGATGCCGTCCATGGCAACGGACTATGTAGCGGAACGACTATTTACCCTACTCCCATCGGTCAGGCAGCCACATTCGAACCTGCTTTGATAGAACAGGCCTCTCGTGAAACCGCTCTTGAGATGCGTGCCACCGGGGCACACTGGGCATTCACTCCCAATGTGGAAGTAGCACGTGACCCACGTTGGGGACGCACCGGAGAAACCTTTGGCGAAGATCCTCATCTGGTAGGGGTAATGGGTGCCGCAACCGTACGAGGATTACAGGGAAATGATTTCTCCAATCCCGAAAACGTCATTGCGTGTCCTAAGCACTTCATCGGTGGAAGCCAGTCTATAAACGGAATCAACGGAGCACCTTGCGATGTTTCTGAGCGCACCATCCGCGAAATATTTCTTCCTCCCTTCAAAGCCTGCCTTGATGCCAATGCCTACACTTTTATGATGGCACACAACGAGGTGAATGGAATACCCTCGCACAGTAATAAATACCTAATGACCGATCTCCTGCGTGACGAATGGAAGTTCGACGGATACATCGTCAGCGACTGGATGGACATCGAACGATTGCATGATTACCATCGTGTTACTGAAAGCTATGCCGATGCTTTTGTGCTCTCCGTGCAATCGGGTATGGATATGCACATGCACGGACCCGACTTCATGGAAGCCTTGCTGGAAGCTGTGAAAGATGGCAGACTCACAGAAAAACGTATCGACCAGTCTGTCAGAAGGATACTCACTGCAAAATTTAAACTCGGACTTTTCGAAAATCCCTATTTCGATGAAGCCAAAAGCAAAGACCTACTCTTCAATAAAGCCCATCAGCAAACAGCCCTCGAAATTGCGCATAAATCCATTGTACTATTGAAGAATGACGGCATATTGCCACTCGACGCTTCCAAATACAAAAAGATATTTGTTACAGGTCCTAATGCCGATACCCATGTCATTCTGGGTGACTGGGCTGTACCACAGCCCGAAGGAAATGTAGTAACCGTACTGAAAGGCTTGAAAGATGCGGCACCCAATACTACTTTCTCATTTCTTGACTTTGGCTGGAACATCCGTACCATGGATCCGGCTAAAGTGAAACAAGCTGCCGGCATGGCCCGCCAGGCTGATCTTGCCATCGTAGTCGTAGGAGAAAACTCTATGCGTGAGCACTGGTCAGAAAAAACCTGTGGAGAAAATACCGACCGTTCTGATATTAACCTGCCCGGACTCCAGCAAGAATTAGTGGAAACCATTCAAAACACAGGTGTGCCCACTATCGTCATACTTGTCAATGGCCGGCCTTTGGGCGTGGAATGGATCGCTGATCATGTTGCTGCTCTCATCGAGGCCTGGGAACCCGGTTCATTCGGTGGTCAAGCCATTGCTGATATCCTCTATGGAAAAGTCAACCCCTCGGCCAAAATGCCGGTCACTGTACCTCGTAACGTAGGACAAATCCAGTCTGTATACAATCATAAACTCACAAGCAACTGGTTCCCCTACGCCATAGGCAAAAACGGTCCGTTATTTCATTTTGGTTATGGTTTGAGCTACACTACTTATCAGTACACTAACCTTCGCCTCTCTAAATCCGAAATATCCACGGATGAAACTCTGACAGCCAGTATAGACATCACCAACACCGGTCAGATGGATGGTGACGAAATAGTTCAGTTATACATCGGAGATGATTTCAGTTCCGTCACCCGCCCACTCAAAGAACTCAAAGGTTTCAAACGCATATCTCTTAAAAAAGGAGAGCAAAAGACCGTGACATTTGATATCACTCCCCATATGCTGTCTTTTTATGATACGGATATGAACTTCAAAGTGGAGAAAGGAACATTCAAGATCATGGTGGGATCTTCTTCCCGAGACGAGGATCTCAATACAATTGAATTACGCGTAAAATAACTTCATATTGTCCTATTTTAAATCTATCAGCCTATGAAAACATAAGTAAGAAAAACCACTAAATCACAGTCAAGAGTTTACAAACCATTAATTTAGGTAGTGTAGACATTCTACATTGCCTATTTCTTTAAATCCATTATTTTATGAAAAATAGAATTAGAATTGATTCCTGCCATGTTGCTGCCATGAAATGGCTTCGGCTCTCATTGTTCCTGCTCTTTGGGCTTGTCCTTATTCCGATGTACGGTCAGAGCGACATAACCATACGGGGAAAAGTCGTCTCAGCAACCGACCAGTCCGAATTAATCGGTGTAAATGTGCTCCTGAAAGGTACCAGTAGCGGAACAATAACAGATGTAGACGGAAACTTCCAGTTGAAAGTGTCCCCTAATGCTACGCTGGTATTCTCTTATATCGGCTATAACGACCTTGAGTTGAACCTCACTCCGGGAAAGACACAATACACTGTAGCTATGACTGAAGACTCACAACTCATTGATGAAGTTGTGGTTGTAGGATATGGCGTACAAAAGAAGAAACTGGTCACCGGTGCCACTGTACAGGTTAAGGGCGACGACATAGCCCGTATGAATACCGTTTCCCCACTGACTGCATTGCAAAGCCAAACTCCCGGGGTAAATATCACCAAAACATCCGGTCAGCCCGGTGAAGGATTCAAGGTAATCATTCGTGGTATCGGTACTACAGGTTCTTCCAATCCCCTTTATATTGTAGATGGAGTGGCCAGAGGGAACATTGATTATCTGAATCCGGCTGATATCGAATCACTGGATGTACTTAAAGATGCCGCATCGGCAGCCATCTACGGAGCACGCGCCGCCAACGGTGTTATCCTGGTAACCACCAAACAAGGCCGTGAAGGAAAAGCTTCCATCCAATATGACGGATACTATGGCGTACAAAACGTATACAAGAAACTCAACCTGCTGAACGCTACGGATTATGCAATGATCAGACAGGAAGGGCAGTCCAATGACAACATGGAACCGCTCGATTTTGATAAGCTCCTGGCACCGGGTGACTGGAAAAGGATACAGGAAGGCAAATGGAACGGAACTAACTGGCTGAATGAAATGGAAAATAAAAATGCTCCTATCCAAAGCCATTCGCTTAATATCTCGGGCGGAACACAACAATCCGTATACTCTATGGGCCTGTCTTATACTGCACACGAAGGTATTTTCGGCAAGCCCGTAGAACCGCACTACGACCGATACACTGCCAGAATCAATTCCGAGCATACGCTATACCGCATTAAAGATATGGATGTGATTAAAGTAGGTGAAAACCTCTCTTACTCATACAGTGAAAAGAAAGGACTTGCCATAGGCAATATGTACGGTAACAACATTTCTTCAGCCTTACAAACGAATCCCATGCTGCCCATGTGGGCCAGAGATGAGAATGGAAATGATATCGTAGGTGAATACCATCAAGCCATCCCCTTGTTGAATGTAGAAGTGAATCCGATTGGTAAAATGGTCTATGAAAATGGAAACAATCTTTCCAAAAACCACAACCTAAATGGTAATATATACGCTGTAATTCAACCGATCAAGAATTTAAAGTTCAGAACGAATTTCGGATATAATTTCAGTGCTTCTTCATACCGTAGTTTTTCTCCGAAATACCATTTGGGAGATGCAGCTAAGAGAGATAATAATTCTGTATACCAAAGTATGAGTACCGGTTTGGGATGGACATTTGAAAACACCCTATCGTATGATTTTACAATCAAAGATACTCATAACTTCAATACCCTCATCGGTATGTCAGCCGAAAGAGGCGGATTGGGTGAAAGCATAAACGGTACGAACGAGAAATTAATCTTCGACTCCTTTAAATACGCCTATCTGGATAATGCCAAACTGATTATCCCCGGACAGACCACCCTCGGTGGAGCACCATGGGAAAAGACCGGATTGATGTCTTACTTTGGCCGTATCAATTACGACTACAAAGAAACTTATATGTTAACCGTAGTTATGCGTGCTGATGGCTCTTCCAACTTTGCTAAAGGTAACAGATGGGGTTATTTCCCCTCCGTATCAGCCGGTTGGGTATTGAGTAATGAAAAGTTCATGGAGAATATCACCGACAAAATCAGCTTTTTAAAAATACGCGCCAGTTGGGGACAAAATGGTAATCAATCCATAACACCTTTCCAATATCTGTCTACTATTGCCATGTCTAATAACGACTACTTCCCCGGTCAAGACAAAGGTGACAAGCAAACCGGCTCCTATCCGGACATCATGCCGAATCCTGACGTGACCTGGGAAACATCCGAACAGTTGGACTTAGGATTGGATGCCCGGTTCTTTGACCACCGATTATCGTTTACTTTCGATTGGTACCACAAAAAAACGAAAGACTGGCTTGTACAAGCGCCCGTTTTAGCCAGCTACGGTACGGCGGCACCCTACATCAATGGCGGTGACGTTGTAAATAAGGGTGTTGAATTATCACTGGGATGGCGTGATAACATCAACGATTTCAATTACAGTGCTTTAATTAACCTTTCCCATAACAAGAATGAAGTGACTCGTATCGCCAATACCGAAAAGATTATTCACTCAGGGGTTCGTTTGGGAAATGTAGCGTCGGAGTTTGCCCGTGCCGAAGAAGGATACCCAATCGGTTATTTCTATGGCTATCAGACTGATGGATTATTCCAAACCCCGGAAGATGTTCAGAATTACAAAAACTCGGAAGGAGTAGTAATCATGCCGAACGCAGTACCCGGTGACGTGCGCTTTGTAGACCGTAATGACGACGGAATCATTGACGATAAAGATAAGACAATGATCGGCAAATCTAATCCCGACTACAACCTGGGCATTAATCTCAACATGAGTTACAAAGGATTTGACCTGACATTAGTGGCGAGCGGTGTCTTTGGAAACGATATATTAAGAGCATATCGCATGCCCGATAGTCCCAGCCAGAATTATACCAGTGAAATCCTGGGACGCTGGACCGGACCGGGAACATCAAACAGTATCCCCCGCATATCCAGTGGTAACCACATCAACCGTTCTTACATCTCCGACCTTTATCTGGAAGACGGATCATATGTAAGAATGAGCAATGTAACCTTAGGATACGATTTCAAGAAACTATGGAAATCACTACCTTTTGAACAAGTAAGATTCTATATTTCGGCCCAGAACCTGTTCACCATTACAGGCTATTCCGGCATGGATCCCGAAATCGGTACAAGTACCGGTGAAAACTGGATCAGCGGCGTTGATTTTGGTTTCTATCCTACTCCACGCACCTTTATGGTTGGAGCATCAATTAAATTTTAATTTAGACGCATTATGAAAAAGATTATATTATTGGCAATCGTTGCAATATCCTTTTCAATAACTGGATGTTCAGACTTCTTGGATACAGAGAATCTCACAAAGAAAGACTCTTCAAACTACCCCCAGACAGAAGAGGACACACGGGAATTACTAAATGGAGCATACTCCGCACTCTACATCTGTACGAACCCTTCCCACCCATTCCTGGCCGGAAACATCTTATCTGACGATTGCTTAGCCGGAGGAGGCCTAGGAGATTTATCTCAACCTATCCGTTATCTGAAAGCAATGTCCGAAAACGACTTTGGTCCCTTGTGGTCTGCCCTATACACCGGCATTTATCGTTGTAACAACATATTGGAAAATGCCGAAAATGTGCAATGGGAAAACGGGGTAGAGAAAAACAAGATCTTAGGTGAAACCTATTATTTAAGAGGCATGTTCTATTACTACATGGCTATAACTTTTGGCAATGCGCCCCTTGTTTTAGACACTACTCCTCAGAATAATCCTAAAGCAAGTGCCGATGAGATGTTCAAGGTGATTTTATCTGATTTAAAACAGGCTATTGAATTGCTGCCCAATATAAAATTTCAGGATATTGATAAGAATAAAATCGGATATGCCACCAAATGGGCGGCAGAAGCTCTTATGGCACGGGCCTACCTGTTCTATGACGGATATTACAAACAAAACAGGAGGGAAAACGTAACCTTGGATAATGGCTCTGTTACCTCGCAGAATGTCATTACCTGGCTGGAAGATTGCATCAAGAACAGTGGTCATGATCTGTTAAGCGACTTCCGCAACCAATGGCCATACGCTATAGATATACCCGAAGCGGATTACAAATACGCGAGAGACAATAATCTGTCATGGGTAGGAGAAAGCGGTGATAATAATGAAACCATCTTTGCCGTAAAGTACTCTTCCATTGCCAGTTGGTCGGATAACTATAGCAATCCCATTGCTCTGAATATCGGTTTAAGAGGGCAGACACAAGTTCCGTTCGGAATGGGATGGGGCATTTGTACGGTAAGTACCAATTTCTGGAATGAATGGCCCGATGAAGATTTGCGGAAGAAAGGTTCTATTTTAGATGTCAGAGATACGGAAGAAGGCCTTTCCGGTTATGACTTCGGAGTTTGGGAAGCATGGCAGGAAACCGGTTATCTGCCGAAGAAGTACCTGCCGGTAAATGTAAAGAAAGTCAATGCGGATGGTTCTGTTACTATCTGTAATTATAGCTGCGTGTTATATGGAACAAGTCCGCACTACATGAAAGATACAACACAGGATTTGGTACTCATCCGCTTTGCCGATGTATTATTGATGCATGCCGAAATGACCCGGACGATAGATGGCATCAACAGGGTAAGGACCAGAGCACAACTTCCACCGATTCTTGCTTATACCGATGAAGCTCTCCGTTCCGAACGCAGATATGAACTGGCTTTCGAAGCATTGAGATATCATGATTTGCTACGTTGGTACGGAACAGATGCAGGCACCATTATCAAGCAAAATCTGAACCACTGCATCATTTACAATAATTTGCAGCAAACCACCATCAACGAAGATAGAGGTAACGGCTACTTTGATCAGTTTGATAGAAGAGTAAAAGAAACCGGTGGGTTTATGCAGATTCCGAATGATCAGATTCAGCTCTCGAACGGGGTATTGGAACAAAACCCAGGCTGGGAAGGCTCCAATAACATGTTCTAAACGAGTATTCACCATAGAGTGGCACAGAGTTTCATTCTGTGTCACTCTGTGGTGAACCCGTCAGAAAATCGTATCTTTAAAAACTCATTTTGAACTAAAAGATGTATGAACCTGAAACAAGGAATAATAATCATTTGCTTACTCTTGGTACTGCCGCTTTACGGGCAGTCGCTTTCCGACTATAATCCCATCTGGAACACCCCGTCTAAAGGTTCACACGAATCGATGCCTTGTGGCGGAGGATCAATCGGTATGAACGTATGGGTGGAGAACGGGGAGCTTTATTTCTATTTCTCACGTAGTGGCACATTCGACGCCAATAACGGCTTTCTGAAAGGAGGCCGGGTAAAGATACACCTGACCCCTAATCCTTTCGAATCGGGAGACTTCCGCCAAGAGCTAAAACTTGAAGACGGATACATTGAAATTACCGCCGGCAAAGAAAAAAGCATCATCGAGATTTGGGCTGATGTATTCCATCCGGTCATTCACGTAGATGTGAAAGGTAGTCGTAAAACGGATATAGAAGTTTCTTATGAGAGCTGGCGATACAAGAACAGGTTGCTTCGCAAGGATGAATCTCATTTCAACTCTTATAAAGGTAACCCTCCCGAAGGTCTGTTTACGGCAAAGGATTCAATTGGTTTCATAGACAACCAAATCGGATTTTGCCATCGCAACGCAGCAGAAACAGTGTTTGATAGAACCGTAGAACGACAAGGACTGAATGATGTGAAAGATCAGATGATGAATCCTCTGAAACATCTCACCTTTGGTGGAAGAATATATGGCGATAATCTCGTAGCCGGAAAGACATATACGGGAATATACACTGATACAGATTTTAAAGGGTGGAGTCTAAAGAGCAGAAAACCGGCACAGGAGCATCAGATTCGGTTAGCACTTGCTACTTTGCAATGTGAAAACCCGGCAGACTGGGAAACAATGCTCAATAAAACCATCTCGAAAGTTCAAACCGATAAAAAAGCAAAGCAGAAAACCCGGCAGTGGTGGAACTCGTATTGGAAAAGAAGCTATGTCTTCATCGATTCCGGTAAAATAGGGAGTGATTACTGGAAAGTGGGCCGTAACTATCAGCTTTTCCGATACATGCTCGGATGTAATGCGTACGGTAGCGAACCGACTAAATTCAACGGCGGACTGTTTACATTTGACCCGGTACACATAGATTCTACCCGGGTATTCACTCCCGATTTCCGCTTGTGGGGTGGAGGAACCATGACGGCACAAAATCAACGGTTAGTCTATTTCCCCATGTTGAAAAGCGGTGATTTCGATATGATGAAACCTCAGTTTGACTTTTACGAACGTATGCTGGACAATGCCAAACTACGAACGAAAGTCTACTGGAACCACGGAGGAGCCTGTTTTAGCGAACAGATCGAGAACTTCGGTCTGCCTAATCTGGCCGAATACGATTGGAAACCACGCCATGAGGGATTCCCGATAGGAGTAGACAGTAACCCGTGGTTGGAATACACCTGGGACACAGCCTTGGAATTTGCACTCATGATGTTCGATGCGCACTTATATAATAACGAGCCTATTGTTCCGCATCTTCCATTCATTGAAAGCCTACTTACCTTCTTTGACGAACATTATAGCTATCTGGCATTAAGACGGGGAACGAACAAGCTCGATGGAGACGGTCATTTGGTGTTGTACCCCGGTTCGGCATGCGAAACCTATAAAATGGCAACCAACGCCACTTCTACTGTTGCAGCTTTGAAAGTCATTACGGAAAAGCTTCTGGAATTGCCGGAACTTGACGCTACACAACGTGAACATTGGTCGGGTTTCCTAAAACGTATTCCCCCCATTTCCCATCGTGAAGTGCAAGGTAAAAAGACAATCTCACCGGCAAAGATGTGGGAAAGAATCAATAATTCAGAAGTTCCGTCACTCTATCCCGTATATCCGTGGAGAATATACGGAATAGGCCAACCGGAGTTACAGACTGCAATTAATACGTATCTGTATGACCCTGAAGCCATCGAATTCAGAAGTCATATAGGGTGGAAACAAGACAATATCTTTGCCGCCTGCCTCGGCCTGACTGAAGAAGCTGAACGGCTCACCTTATTGAAACTGTCCGATGGGCCTCATCGTTTTCCCGCTTTCTGGGGACCCGGATTTGATTGGATACCCGATCATAACTGGGGAGGAAGTGGAATGATCGGCTTGCAAGAGATGTTACTTCAAGCAAACGGTGATTCTATTCTCCTATTCCCTGCATGGCCTGAAAACAGAGACGTTCACTTCAGGCTGCACGCTCCCAAACAAACCACCGTAGAAGTTACGCTGAGAAATAATAAAATTGAATTTATGCAGGTTGAGCCAAAGACAAGGGAAAAAGATATTGTTATTTGCCTTCCCTCGCATTTTAATCATAAATCTTTTTACCATGAATAGATGTATTTTAGTAACAGGAGTTTTCCTCTTTTTATTGAGTGCCGGCCTTTTTGCCTCGGATATTGATAAATATTATGCTAAGAAGGAATATATATCTCCCCGTAGAGATACGCTCAGATACAGGGTATTAGAACCTGAAAGAATAGAAAAGAATAAAAAATATCCGCTGGTCCTGTTTTTACACGGTGCAGGTGAGAGAGGAAGTGACAATGAAGCTCAACTGGTCCACGGAGCAAACATGTTCCTGAATCCGGTAATCCGGGATCAACACCCGACCTTCGTAATCTATCCTCAGTGCCCTTCTGAATGTTCCTGGTCTAATAGCAGTAAACCAAACAGCGAGGGTAAGTCCGGCGGCGAAAGATTCCCCGAAAACCCGGAGATTACCATTCCTATGGAAGCTGTAAAAGCAGTACTTGACATGTATATGAACAACGACAACGTGGATGTCAACCGTATCTATGTGATGGGATTATCTATGGGAGGAATGGGTACTTTTGATTTACTGTGCCGCTTTCCCGATTTATTCGCAGCAGCCATTCCTATCTGCGGGGGAATTAATCCTGAACGTTTGGAAAAGGCTTCACCAACCACAGCAATAACCATTTATCATGGAGATAAAGACGATGCAGTTTTCGTAGAGAATTCAAGAGCTGCATACCGGGCCTTGAAAAAGATAGGCAAAACACCAAGATACATTGAGTTCCCCGGATGTGGACATAACAGTTGGGACCCGGCATTTAATCAACCAGACTTTTTAGAATGGTTGTTCAGGCAATCCAAATAGGATGAATATATAAAGTGGGGAGATTGAATCTTCCCACTTTACACATAAACCCATACTGATCAAATTGTCATTTTGTATTTTTAGTTAGCCGAGAATCCGTTACTTCCAACCGGAACCTTACGAGAATGGAAATACACGAATGAAAACAAGCAAACATCAGATTGTTAATACACTATCGAAATACTTACATTTCTTCCAGACTGAAATATCTCTCCTAAATCATCCTTATAGGAGAAAATCACGTATCAAATAACCCTTTTACCCGGAAGTAGTAACCCTTTTACCTATAAGTAGTAATGATATCACCCATAAGTAGTAACCTTATCACCTGTAAGTAGTAACCCTTTTCTGTATAAATAGCTTGTAAAAATGCAATAACACATAGGGATAGTGCATTTTTATTCCTTACTTATTCACAGAATATGCTGGAATGCGAATCTGCACAATTAAGCGTGTTACAGAAAACAGGAATATTCCACCATTAAGAACACGATTCAGGAATTATATCATCATTTAGACATTTCTATTATCCTCCCTATCTTCCGAAGTCAACTGTACATTTTATCGGTTTCTTATTTTAATAGAGCATCAATCTTTACCACTGTCTGCGGATTACTGGGTCTCAACAAGCCTCCATAATCTACAATAATTCCATCACGGTTAATGAGCAGGAATTGCGGTATACTATGCATATTCCAATGAGCCATGATACGATGATAATCATCAGAAGTCGCCCAATCTTCCGAATAGATACATTCAATATTCTTCCCTCTCAAAGAGAAACGTTCCAGAATCTTATGGTATGCTTCCCGATCTCTACTTCCACAGATACTGGCCATTACCACATCATCGGGCGAATAACGTTTCCGCAGTTCCTTCAAAGGCTCCATTTCCGCCAGGCAAGGGGGACAGGTTACTCCCCAGAAATCAACATAAATCACTTTACCCGCATACTTTTCCAAAAGATTGTACACAGGGATCATGAACGGCATTTTCTCCCTGGCAGTCGCCTCATCAGCATTATCGCCATAAAGCATATAATGGGATATCGCTTGGGGGGCTTTCAGATAATTCACTTTATCCTGATATAGTTTAAGCATGGGTTGCCTTAAATAGGGAGCCCGAACTATAGAATCGAATTGAGACCTGTGATCAGCGATGTAAGTTGTATCATTATCGCATAAAGAGGTACCTATGGGTTGGAGGTATAAATAGGGAAGGATAGCACGATCTTTGCTAACCTCAATCACATTTGCTAAATCAAAATCACTTTTTTCTCTTCGGGTATGCTCAAAATAAAGGAACATATATACATTCGAGGCAAGCGAAAAGAGACCGGAAAAAACGGTTTTCCCTGAAAAGACAGGGTCAAGTTCCGGCAATAATGCTTTATATCCGCTGACATCCTTGCCATCTGCCGCCTGTGATATAGCATTACCAAAGAGTGCAGTATAATAATCTATCAGCAATAAGTCCGCCGTATACTCTTCAACTTCTGCGCCCGGCGAATGTTCTTTGAGGAAGTCGGCACGACCTTCCAGGAGACTGGCATACTCTGTTTTCAATTCTTTTTCAAATTCATCAAAGGGTGCTTCTCTGTTATAGGAACTAAGTCTGCGATAGTATCCTCCTTCGGTAAAAAGAGCCATATACTGATTCAGCGCACCGGAAGTTCCGGTAATGCGGGGATGCAACAAATCGTTGAAGTCAATCTCAACATGCAGACTATCACCCGGGTGTACATACAAATGTTCCGCATAATTGCGAAGAGCAACCTCACGAGTTGAAGCATAAGGACTGAAACGGAAACAGAAAGTACCGTCATCCGCTATGGGAGAAGTGTAAACTGTTTCCAGACCGGACAGATAAGGTATCTCAAGTTTCACCTCCTTCTCCTTCGGATAAACTTCCCTGTTCAATACACGGCCCGAGATTATCACTTCTTTCGCCAAATCTTCATGACCCTTCTGAGCCTTACAGCCTAAGAAAGATAAAATTGCAAACAGTAAGCATAGATGTTTCATACGTATTTTATAATTAATAAATGACTAATAAATTCAGCGCACCGTTACAGACAGGCTCTTTCCATATCCGGCAAACTCAGGTGCATAGGCCGATTGGACAGTAGCAATACCGGTTTGGTAAGTCCCCGAACGGTCTATATAGACTTTATACTCTATTTGGACAGTACCCTTTTTAAGTTTGTCAATAAAGAACTCAGCAGAGGTATCACGCATTACCTGATAATAACCGGTAGCATCGGAATGACGATATCCCGACAATGCCTCTTTGGGCTCCATACATGCAGCACGTGTATCTTTTATCTGAACGAAATCCATATCCCGATCCGCCCTCACGGTCAGCCGAACAGTAAGCTCATCTCCCACATGTAAATCCGTCTTCGATGAAACCTCCTTGCCGTCTTTATAATAGGTACGATTGATTTTCAATCCGTTGCCTTTTGCTGATTGCAATTTATCCATATCCTCCAGGCATTGAGCATATACAGCTCCCCAGCCTATTCCTGCACCTGTATGTACAATTTCTATTTGCCGGGCTCCGACCTCATTAGCGGAGAAAGAACGACGGACATACCCTAATGCATCATCAGGAGTCACTACTGCTGTCCCGGCTATTTCCGCTTTCATGGTACTGTTTTCCGCCAATCGGTTATCATTTCCACTCAAGAAAGCATACACAGCACCGGCAGTAGCTACCGGATTATCCCAAACCTGCATTTGTTTTTGTTTAAGCAACCATTGCTTCATTTCAGCAATTGCCAGCGGTTCTTTCAGAATACCGGATAAGGCTTCAATAAAAAACACTTGTGTCGGAATTCTGTAACTGCCCCATGAATACCGGGCTTTCGAAGTATCAAAATAGCGCCCCATCTCGGGAGTAGCAACGGAATATTCCAGAATGGATCGCGCCAATTCGTCCGCCTTCACCTTTTTACCCGCTTTATGCAGTATGGTAGCGATAAGTGCCCTGTCGTAAATCGCATCACTCGGAGCACCGGCCTCCAATCTATCAATCATATACGAATAAGCGGTTTTATCAGTTCGCTTTGCCACCTGCTCATCTAAAGCACAGATGTACAGATAATGCAAGGATTGCTCACCGGGTAACCCGTTCTTATTGCCTTTCTTTTCATTTTCCTTCATCTGTCTGTATTCATCCAGCCATTGGGTATGGAGATAGCTTACAGCCTTTTCATACATTCCCTGCACCGGAAGGGTAGATGCACCCATTGTGCGAAGCCGTGCCAGCATTTCCACGATCCGGGTAGTGATGTAACGGTTCCCCGTCATCCCTTTATACCAGCTCCAGGAACCGTCAGGGAGCTGCAATGCTTCCAGGCGGGATACCGCAATACGATTACGGTTACTCATCATGTTCAAGTCAAACAAAAGCGCTATATTTCTCTTCCGCTCTGTTTCATCAAGAGCATCTGCCAGCCAGGGAGTTTCTTTAAGTAACAGCTCTTTTAATTCTTCCTTATCATTAAGATTGCCCGACAATGGGCTTCCCTGTATCTTCCAACTTTCAAATACCTGCCGGATGCGGGGATTGGCATCGAGGATGGCCACAGACAATGAATTGGCATAGTAAGCACTTGCCCACGACAAAGCATCCTCATCCACAGGATTGCCGATGACGGGTAAAGCCTGTATGGCATACCAGTCAGGATTGGCCGTCAGTTCCACCGTCAGCCGTTTGTTTGTTGCAGTTTTACTTCCATCATTAAACAGACTCTCCAGTGTAACCGATTTACTTTCCGTACCATTCAATTGAACGGGTATCGCTTCAGTCACCCATTGTTTATCGGATAAAACCGGAAGATAGCGCTGCTCGCCGTCACTGAAATTACTACCCTCGGCAATAATTCTGCAAATCAATACCGTAGGTTCCTCCGGGCTTTCTAAATCAAATGATACGGAAACGGTTGCTCCGGCATCCGCACTGAATTCATGTTCCAGGGTTGATATTATCTGATTTGTCTGCGGATCGACCAGTTCCATGCGGGCTGTTCCCTGAATGTTTTCTCCCGACAGATTGATTATTCCCGTACTGATAGCAGATTTATCATTCACACGAATAAAACGAGGCATATTAGGCTGCACCATAAACGACTTGACAGCTTTCGCCTTAGCCGTTATCTGTCCGTAGTCCATGTTCCGGGTATGGGCAAATCCCATAAACTTCCATTCAGTCAGGCTTTCGGGCAAAGTAAAAGATATACTGGCTATTCCATTCGTATCCGTACGGAGGGCAGGATAAAAGAAAGCAGTCTCTGCAAAATTCTCGCGAAGAGGAACATAAGGAGAACCATCATCCAATGCCACAGCAGCAGAGCACTCAAATACTGCTACAACGGAATTTCCATCCCCTAGCTCAAAACCGTCATCCAGCGTAACTTCATCCGTAAAGCTGATATTTCCGGATTTCATCATCCGGCTATCTTGCTTAATATAGTGATTAGCATTAAAACGCGGAACTTGCCAGAACGGAGCATTCAGAGTACTATATATATCCCACCAACGGAGACCACGCAAAGTGCTGCCCGAATAGGGGAAGTTACTATACATCCAGATGGAATGCCCGGAAGATATCAGATTCGCCCCGGTATCAGGAATAAAACGGGAGAGACTCAGATTGAAGTTCCAGTCATTGATGTATAACTTATCGAGTGAAGCATCATAAAGAGTGGCAAGCAATTGCGCATCAGCCGCTTTCTTGTCCGGATGCATGATCTGAAGTTTCCATTCCTCTTTTCCTCCCGGTTGCAGTTTGTCACGGAAAGTAGCCCATTTCAGCAGTAAGCTCTTTTCCGGACGGGGACGTGCTATCTGTACTTTCTTTGTATACAGCTTACCTTCGCGCATAAAAGCAAAGTTTACGGTGATTCCATCCCCATATTCCGGCTTATAGAGATAGGTAAACTTCCGGATTTCATTATTAAGGATCATTCGTTCGGATTCAATACGTTTATCGCCACAGAATACATCATACAGCAGATAGACCTCTTTCTCACTACTGCCTACATACAGGTTCACCGGATGCCGGGCATCAAGCTCTGCCCCATCCTGATAGAACCATTCCGGTGAGTATGCCGGCAAGTGAGCGTCTGCCAATGAAAAGAGAATAAAGTCCTGTTCCGCCGTACAGGTTCTTCCCTGCCCGTCAAGGACTGAAGCCTCCATTCTATAACGTCCCGGAGTGAGAGCAAGTATATCCTCGGGAATAAATGATTGATAGGTCCCAACTGTACGACGGCACACCTCATTGCCTTTGTCGCCTTTCTCATCCAAGGCATACACCACGTAAGTGGCTTGAAGCGTT
>ERZ779654.824-NODE-824-length-16980-cov-2.597164_pt1 | contig 16980 bp, 16 predicted proteins | sample MGYA00511075_ERZ779654 | MGnify/ENA primary metagenome ERZ779654 (study PRJEB29588, sample SAMEA2155636) | human gut metagenome | biome: human gut; feature: human-associated habitat; material: faeces | place: Denmark | collected 2008/2010 ...
AAAAGCGTCTGCTATGCAGACAGGCTGGTTCTTAAGGCTTTTTTTAGCCACACCGACAGAGCTTCTGACTGCGTATCTTAAAGTGACAGCAGCGTCGTCCGATTTTAAAACTCCCAGATTAAGTGAGGTCTCAACAAGCTTATCTATTTCCCGGCTCATTCTGATGATGCCGTTTGGCAGTGCCTCGATAAGTGCGATAACCCTTGCGCTGTCCTTTGCACTTATAGCTGATTCACTGCAGTCAGTCTCCTCTGACACAGTAAGCTTAAGGTCAGGATCAGATGCCTTAAACTCCTCCGCAATCTCAGCTGCTGCCTGTTCTATCGAAGCCTTCACTGCCACAGCCTCACCAGGTGCTACAATAATCTGTGCAGTACACTCTCTTGGAATGGCATTATCCTTTCTGCCGCCCTCTATAGAAGCTATAGCTACAGGTGCCGATGCGTCGCGAAGCAGTCTGGACATAAGAGTATTGGCATTTCCCCTTCCCTTATCAATCTCTGAGCCTGAGTGTCCGCCGGTGAGACCTGATAAGCTCACAGTGAGCTTTGTTCCGCTCACAGTCTCTCTCTCTACAGGCAGCTTCACATCGGCTCTGCATCCACCGGCGCAGCTTGCGAGCATCACGCCCTCCTCCTCGCTGTCCATATTAAGAAGCTTCTTTCCCTTAAGCATAGACACATCGATGCCTGTAGCACCCTCCATGCCGACCTCCTCGCATACAGTGCATACAAACTCAAGGCGTGGATGTGACAGGCTGTCATCATCCAAAATAGCAAGTGCATATGCCACCGCGATACCGTCATCTCCACCGAGTGTAGTGCCCTTTGCCGAGATAAAATCACCATCTATCAAAAGGTCTAGGCCTTCCTCGTCCATATCCTTATCACAGTCAGGTGTCTTCTCGCAAACCATATCCATGTGACCCTGCAGTATGATTGGCTCCACATCCTCATATCCTTCTGATGCTTCCTTTATGATTATCACATTGTGAAGCTCATCCTGGTAATGCTCAAGGCCTCTTGCCTTTGCAAACTCCACCAGATAATTACTGATTTTCTCTTCCTTGTATGATGGATGAGGAATACTGCATATATCCTCGAAAAACGAAAAAACATTCTTTGGCTCTAAATCTGTTAATACTCTCATTTTACTCTCCTTAAAATAGTCTGCCGACGAATCCGCCGACAGACATATTATAACACAATCCGGTATTTAATTGTATATGTATTATAAGTGTTGTAAAATACATTTCTTTACACTAAAGGCTTAATCTCGTCATCCAGCGTACTCCTAAGCTCTGCGAAAAACTTAGCATAATACTTGAATTTAGGTAAAGCACGTTCCACTGTATTTTTGTACTCAGGATAATCAATAGATGCCTTTATGGCGCTCTCATTAGGGATAACCCCATTGCGGTAATGTGTTGCCGCATACATTACATCATCCTTGTCTGCATGCCATAACAGGCAGAAATTACTCACAACCTGTTCTATACATTCATGTTTCATATTTTCAACAATGTTTAGAATTGATTTGCCCTTGAACCTGCTCTCATCAAGCTCTATCTCATTAATCAGATGTGACATGATATCTGCAACCTTCGGATTATCCTTACGCAGATCCTCTACATACTGCTTTGCCTCATCTATCTTCTTTTGCTTTTCCTCAGGAGTGATATCACCATCCTCCTCAGGATTGACGATATTCTGAATGAGATTGATGATATATTCATAATCAATCCTCGTATTACTGTATGCCATAAGCTCATAATCTGAGTCTATTTCCGGTTCTACTGGCGGATTAACCGGGTCCGGTCCCGGGTCTGGCCCAATCTCACTTTTTATGTTCAGGTAATGGCCTGCATAGTCTATATATTCCTGTTCAGTAATTCCATAATCATCAAGCATACCTTCATCATATCTGCTGAAGGATTTAAGCTGCGCAAAAAGTCTGTCAAAGCTCTGAAACATCTTCATGAAATGAAGCTTCTCCTCATCTGACATTGACGGAATGTCGTCCGGTGTCTGAGCTGCAATTCTAAGTGCCGCAAGCGCCTTTTTAAAAGCAGGCTCCACATCATCCCACTCTGCAATAAGCGGTGTATCCTCTGTACTTCCTGCAGAGTAAAGCTTGACAGCATCATCCACACATTTCTTGAAAAGTACCGGTGCCTGAAAAGTCACAATCTGTCCATACGGCTTTGATTTTTTGTCAAAAATACGATTAGTTCTGGAAAAGGCCTGTATTAAATCGTGAGGTCCCATCGGCTGCCTGTCAATAAAAATTGTCGACATGCATGGCGCATCAAAGCCTGTGAGCAGACGATCCACAACAATAACCAGATCAAGCTGTTCGTTTCTGCTCTTATACTTAGGATCTTTTCTAGAAAGTCGTTTATTTAGATTACTATTGTATGAAGTAATCTGTGAAATATCAAACTTTGTATCAAACATAGCGTTGTAGTCATCAAGAGACTGCTTCATCTTCTCCTGATTGACCTGCGAGCCGTCCTCATTTTCAGTCACAGAGTATGTGATGGCAAACTTAGGGAAGTCCGGTAAAACCTGCTTTATGCGTTCATCTATCTTTAATGGTGTTTCTCCGTTTTTCACCCTTGTGAGCAGCTCATAATATTTTTGTGCAAGCGAAATAGAACTTGTGGTCAAAAGCCCTTCAAAGGTCTTGCCTTTTCCATTTTGGAAGCCCAGCTTATGATATGACTTATTTAAAATAACCTCAAGCACCTTGAGCATATGCGTCTCATTTTCATATCGGCTGCTGTCAGTCTCATCCGTCACATCCTTTGGACCATCGTGCTCCACTTGAAATCCCAAAACAGCATTATCATGAATAGCATTCTGGATAGTATATTTGTGCAGACATGCTCCGTATAATTCCTCTGTTGTACGTGGCAAATCCCCCATCAACGGATAAGGATTCTCCGGAAAACGTGGTGTTCCTGTAAAGCCAAACCAGAGTGACTTTCCAAAAAAGCGTTCGATTATTCTCTTGGTAGCCGGAGATACAGCTCTGTGACACTCATCCACCACAAAAGCTATTTTTAATCCTCTTAACCTGTTATACTCAGGTGTGCCCTCCTTCAGACGCTTTGAAATGAGAATCTGCATCTTTTGAATTGTAGTAACAATCATCTGTCTGTCAGACGATTTAAGTTTATTTTTCAAATCAGTCACATTATCAGTATTATCCACATCAATTGAATCATTCTGAGAATATGAACTAAATGACGTATTTGTCTGCTCATCAAGATCTTTCCTGTCTATAAGGAAAATAGCCTTATCCAACGCCGGAATATCCATAAGGAGATTTCTTGTTGCCTTATATGATGTAAGCGTCTTTCCCGAGCCTGTAGTATGCCATACAAATCCCGACTTTCCTGTTCGTGATGCTTCACGAATTGCCTCAATAGCATGTATCTGATATGGCCTAAGCAGAATAAGCCGCTTAGCTTCATTATCTAAAACCGTATATCTTGCAATCATCTCATGTGCCTGTGGAATCTTAAGGACATTTTTTGCAAAATCAATATAATCAGAAACCGGCTGATTGTTCCTGTCAACCCATCCGCTGATAAATTCTTTCTTTAGCTCCGTATCACTTGCTGCAGAAAAATACTTCGTGTCAACACCGTTGCTTATAACAAACATCTGAACAGCCGAAAAAATCCCCCTGAACTGCCCTTCACCAATGTATTTCTTTATCTGATTGAATGCTTCCATATATGAATGCTGTCTGTTTTTCAGCTCAATATGTATCATTGGAAGACCGTTTATCATCAAGGTCACATCAAATCTACGGTCTCTTGATGCGGCATCATCATCATCCTTCAATGCACTGTACTGATTTATAACCTCATACACACTGCTGCCACCTGCAATATGCTCATGATTCATCACAACCAGATGAAGCTTCTTAGTATCACGCTGTACATGCACCATGACCTTGCCGTTTTCGCCTACCAGCCACTCTCCAGCCTTATAAAATGTTGAAAACTGCAACTGATTCTTTACCTGCTCAAACTCTGAATCAGAAAGTGGCTCACCATCCAGCCTGTCCTTATTGTTCTGCTCTAAAATATATTTAAAATTGTTCCATAAATCCGCTTCTGTCTTTAAATCTGGTCTGTACGTCCACTGCGAATCCCCATATATCAACTGCTCAATCAATTTCTGCTCTATTAACGATTCCAACTCCGGCATGATAATTTCTCCTTCTTCAAAACCAAAACACTAACTATATTTATTATAGCAAATATAGGCATAAAATACCACAAAATTACTTATATCAAAATCAGCGCAAGCATATTGTTTAAAAAGCTACATTACAATCCTGACAAAGTCCTCATTACCAGATCCACATCCTTATTTTCCAGTTCCTGAATGATATGCAGATATGTTTTCTGCGTTGTTGTCATACTCGCATGCCCCAATCTGCGCGCCACACTGGCTATAGAAACACCGGCAAACAAAAGCAACGACGCATGCGTATGTCTAAGTCCGTGAATGGAAATCTCCGATATCCCACAGGCCTTACAGTGTCTGGTGAGAGCATCATTGACGGTTGAATTATAAATCTTTTCCTCTCCTACAAATATAGGCTCGTCCTCCGGCAACCCTTTTACCAGCTCAGAAAACTTTACTACTATCTGCCAGTCAATCTGAATCTTTCTCACAGATGACTTATTCTTCGTTGGTAGAAAACCGCCTTTACCCTTATAATCCCACGTCTTACTTATAGAAAGAGTTTGCCTTCCAAAATCAAAATCCTTCGGTGTGATGGCAAGCGCCTCTGAGAAACGCATCCCTGTCTTTGCCACAAGCAAAATAAACCAGTCCCAGTTCGGCTCTTCCTTTATATCCAGATCAGCTATCAAAGTATGCAACTCAAACTGATTGAGATATTTAATCTTTTTCTCACGTGGTGTCTTACCCTTGATGATAGCCTTTCTGGTCGGATCACGCTCTATCAGCCCCTCATCCACAGCGTCCATTACCGCACCCTTTAGCTGATGATGGAAGTCAAGTGTTGTCTGTCTCTCATGCTCCTTTGCGTAATCATTTAGTATCTTCTGATATGCGGTCCTTGTCAGCTCACAAACCTTAAGCTCCGGAGCCAGCTTCTCCACCCACTTTTGAGTCATCCTGTACTTTGCCATAGTGGCTTCACGAATTGCATCTTTCTTATACACTTCTATCCACTGTGTGTAATAGTTGTAAAATAATGCATCCTTGCTCATATCCTCTAGCATACGCTACCTCCTTTATTAGTACTGCTTACGCTGATGTAACCATAATTAGGCTTGCTTTGTTTGAGGTTGGTTTATGTTTGATTCGTTGTCAAATTTATTGTAACCATTGTATAGATACGATGTTACTTACGATAAAAAACAGTTTATAAAAGCATGTTCAGATGTAATTTGTGCTGGCGCTGGTGAAGAGTGATGAGGTGATCGAGAGAGTCAAAATACTCCCCCATTTTTCGCTGTTCATCTAACATCGGATATGGAATTGGCATTTCCATAAACTGTGTTGATGAAATCGTAAATCTGTCAAACCGAGCACCCGAATCTCCATTTAATTTCATGAATCGATGCCACTTTGTAGTTTTAAAATAAAATTCCAAATACAAATTATCTATATCATGTGTTCTAAACACCGTATACAATGGTGACATTACGCCATTTCTGCCAAGTCTGTTACGATTTATCGGTCCAACAGGAGCCGTTACAGAAATTCTTGGATTATAAATGAAGTCATCATTCCTGACTATATAATAACTATCCAAATTTTCATTGTTTACAATCTCTCTATCAAAATAGTCCTTCTGACTAATGATTCCCTGTTCTGCTGAGTTTGTAAATGGCTCTGAAAATTCATTGTTTTTATTCTTCTCTGACACCTTATCGGCAATCTCTTTCAACTTACGCTGTTCCCAATCGTTTTCAATATTTATATTTTTTTATTGGCTTACGATGAGATAAAGTAGAAATTGGGTTTTTTATAAAAATCTGTCTGGCGCTGGTGAAGAGTGATGAGGTGGTCGAGGGTGGAAAAATAACGCCCAACCATAGTTTGTTCTTCTAAATTGGGAATAGGAATAGATACCTCCATAACCTTATTCTTTGAAATATTGTATCTCGAAATTCCCTGTGCTAAAAATTTCATTTCTTTTCTAAAAGAATCTGCTCGCAAAACATATGCTAGATAATCTAAATCAAATTTCTCTGTTGGTCTGTATCCAAAGCAAAAGCTGTTAAGATAGATATTATCTTTATTTTCAGGCATTACACAGGACATCCCTACTTCTTCTGGCGTTTCTGAAGATGTAGTAAAAAATACATCTCCCTTCTTGACACGATTTTGTTTAGCATCTATTTCTACAGCTTCTGTCATTTCAAGATTCGCTACAGGGTTAGAAAACACATTCATATAAGTTATAAACTGTGCATCTCCATGTCCAAAATCCTCTTTTGTTTTTCCTGACAATCCAGTGAAGGTTGACCCCATATCACCCAACTTACGCTGTTCCCAATCTTTTGGTTTTATTCACCATATTCAAATAGACTTACGCTAATAACGAGTGATGCCACTTTTCATCACTTATAATATAAAAGACGTGAGTCAAATTGTCCCACGCCTAAAATTAATTAAAAGCACGGATGAATGCTCTTAAAAGTAATCAAAATTTTTTCATATTTTATATTCTATCTCTCACCATCATAAGTGCAAATCCAAGCAGATTCTGTCCTCTCCACTTTTCCATTTCCAGTCTTTTAGGATCTGTCATTGACAATCCAATCCCCCATATGCAGTCCATCACAGCACATTCCGCTAAAACCGCATCACCTGTAGCCTTTAGTCTGGATTTCAATTCAGGATTTTGAAATTTTTCACAAATTCCCTTGTAAACAACAATCTGTCGCTTTCCATTCCAGATTGTTTCATTATAATTTGAAACCTTCCTTCCCAAAGTCTTAATTTGTGCAACATCTGTAGTTTCAAGAATCTTCTCCGCTATTTTTATATCACCAAAACAATTTGCTTTTTGATACATCATGTACTGTTCCATTGATGAAAATCTTATTCCATCACATTCAAACTCACTTAAATACCAGTTACTAAGATATCCATTTTCCTCATTTGGATTATGAAAACAAACTATATTCATTTATAATTTACCTACCTTTTTTACCGCCAAATCAAGCTCTAAATCATGAAGTCCACAATAAGCCTTCCTCAGAAAATCGACCGGTACTTTATTTATTACCTCTGCGCTTGGAATATCATAATACCACTGATAATAAGCATAAAATTCACCAATCCAATCAGGCATAAATCCTTCGATTGCTTTTCCCTGCTTTAACTTATATTTTTCTGTGTCTGAAAAGTATTTCCACAGTTCTTTTGCATCCATAGTATTAACATAAGCCATCGCATCATCAATGTTCTTTCTTGTTTTACTTTTCATATACGTATTTATAAAATCTTCTGTATCACTATCAGGATAAGACTGTGCCACAAAATCAAATAATTTGCCCTGATTTTCCACCACGTCACCCAGATACGCTTCTGAATATGCGCCCATTTTCTCACCTCTAAAACAATGTACTAAAAACATTCGTAACCTTATTTGCATCTGAATCTACTAAATTACGCATTTTTTTTCTTGCTTCAATATCTCTTTGATTATACTTATTGTTAAATTCATTGTATTCAACTTGAAGTAAATCACTTTCTATCTCGCGTAAATTTGCATATGCTTTTTCTGTCTTAATACAATACTGAATCCCCAATCCGCCTAACGAAAGCAATTCTTCAAGAATATCTATATCAATATTATCTCGGACAAATTCTTTTGCAATGTAGAAATATGATGCATTTGCGCGCCATCCCTTTATCACATCATATGCATCGGTAGCAATACCATATTTATCAATAAACTTTGCTGCAAGCATCCTATAACGCTTGGAATCAGCAGCATCGCGATGTTTCATAAGCTCTGCAAGCCACGATAAAACATCTTTCTCCTGAAAATCCAAAATTTTTAGATTCCTTGTATTTAACTCATACTTATGAACCCATCCATTCTGTTCATTAGGTCTGCAAACCGCCCATTCTTTTGCTAAATCTATGTTTTCTGTCAGATAAAATCCACGACCATAATCATGTTTATCATCTCCACCACCAAATACCGGTGTTACTATTTTGTTAGGAGAACCATGATATAAAATTATTGTATCCATTTTAATTCCCTGTGACATTCTTAACCCTCCCTTCCTTCAGGAGATCTCATACCCCCTAATATCAAATGATTATATAAACATATTTTGTAACATATATTTTTTCATTTTCTTAAGTTCATCGCACTTACGTTGGTGAAGAGTGATGAGGTGGTCTAAACAATCCAGATAGTCTCCTATTTTTCGTTGTTCTTCAATTGATGTATACGGGATTTCAATAGTTTTCATCCCATCAATATCTATGCTTCTGCCGTCTCTTATTCCGTACACATGTGACACTAATTTATGCTTTATAAATTCATAAGATCGGAAGTACGGATAATAAAATCTTGAATCTGCCATGTCACTGTGAAATGTATGATATGCAGGGCTTATAATGCCATCTAATGATGATTTTTCTAAGCCTCCTTCAAAGGAACGAAGATGTACAATGAAATCGTCTTTTCTCACCATTTTATAGTTAGATAAATTGGATGTATCATACATTAAATTTCTATCAGAGTCTTCCCTTTTTACTGTTCCACCACCCTGAATTATAGTTAAAGCTGATAACTCGGTATGGTTCTTTTCAGAGTATTCTTTGAACACGTCTCCCAACTTACGCTGTTCCCAATCGTAAGTAAACCCATCAAATCTAATTTCTGGAACTTTTGCTCCATTTTGAGGAAACATTTTTTGAAGCATATATTTTTTCAATTTTTTTGTCTGTTCACACTTTCGCTGGTGAAGAGTGATGAGGTTATCGAGGGTGGAAAAATATAATGAAATCATTTCCTGTTCATCTTTTTTAGGAAAAGAAACCATCCCCTTTAAAGCGTTCTCTGCTGAAACTTTCATGTCATTTTTTGCACCTTTGTTTACCAACGGATGCATATAAGAATTCATTCTGGAATCAAGTTCAAAATAAATCTGTACAAACTTTGAATCCGTTATTTCTTTTGGCTTATAAACTGCATATAAGGTTGATACAATCCCCGGAATTCCCTTATTTGTCTTGATTATTCCGTATGGATTAGATTTTAATGGTGACTTTGTATATACAACATCTCCGTTTTCCACAACACCGTAATTCGAAACCGATGCACCTGCAAATGAACGACCTTGAAATTCAATCTGATTTACAATTCCATATTCACCTGAAACCGATAGAACATCCTCTTTTGTGAAACGATTATCTCTATTCTTTTCAGATGATACCTCAAGATAATCTATCAACTTACGCTGTTCCCAATCCTTAGTATACCCTTTAAATCTAATCTTTGGATTTTCCATACAAATCACCCCTCAATCATATCAATATAACGATTTAACGATGCCATTATATTTTCATCGGACGATGACAGGTCTTTTAACAAATTCACAAACTCACCTTCGACCTTTCCTATCTCGTCATCAGTTTTTTTCATATCCTCGAGCAGACCATTTATATCGACTTCCTCTTCCTTTTCAAAATTGTCTACATATCGCGGTATGTTTAGGTTGAAATCATTCTTTTCAATATCATCAAAGCTTGCCAGATAGGATTCTTTGTCTACAGTTTCCCTTCTGTTATACAAATCCATAACTTCATCAATATGCTCGTCTGACATTTCGTTTTGTTTTTTACCCTTAATGAACTTCTTTGACGCATCAATAAACAGTACATCTCTGCCATCTCTATGCTTTTTAAGTACAACAATACATGTAGGAATAGACGTATTATAAAATAAATTAGCCGGCAATCCTATAACCGCATATATGTTTCCTGAACGAAGGAGCTTTTCTCTTATTTTTCCCTCTGCTGCACCTCTGAAAAGCACTCCATGTGGCAAAACGATGGCCATTGTTCCATTGCTTTTCAGATGATAAAGTCCATGAAGTAAAAATGCATAATCAGCCTTTGATTTTGGCGCCAAAACACCATATTCTGAAAATCTTTCGTCCTGTAAAAATCCTGATGCAGCGCTCCATTTTGCAGAATACGGCGGATTCATAAGTACCATGTGAAAGTCAGTTTCCTCACCAGTTGGCCAGTCTGCATCAAGAGTATCTCCATGATGCAGATTCTGATTCTCCGCAGCTACATTATGCAGGAACATATTCATCCTCGCCAGATTATATGTAGACATGTTCAGTTCCTGTCCATAATACTTTATATAGTTTGTATCACCTTTATAATATCTCTTTGCGTTAAGAAGCAGCGAACCTGAGCCCATACATGGATCATAGATTGACAAACCTTTCACATTCTCCTGTCCTGTTATTGCTATTCTAGTAAGAATTTTTGATACTGCCTGTGGTGTATAGAATTCTCCCGCCTTCTTACCGGTCTCTGACGCAAACTGTCCTATCAGATATTCATATGCATCTCCAAGTATTTCACCATCGGAATTGAGCAAATCCGCCTGGTCTATTACTTTTATCAGTTCTGCAATTGTATCACTTTGTTTCTGGTCTCCCGCTCCAAGCCTGCTTGAATACAAATCAATGTCGGAAAACAAATCCACAAACAACTCTCCGCTCTGCTCAATATTATTGAATGCTTTCTGTAATTGCTCACGATTAAAACAATTATTCCTTGCATCCTCTGCAAAACATGTATATGTAAGCTCAGGCTCAATTACATATTTACGATCCTGCTTTAATTCATCAAGCAAATCATTAGCATATTCACCCTTCAACTCATTTTTATATGCCTCAAGTGCCACCTTGAGCGATTCCGGTTTCTCATCATTTATCAAATCATATACTCTAATCAAAAATGAATCTGATAGGTATTTATAGAATACAATTCCCAAAAGATAATTCTTATATTCATTCGCGTCCATTTTAGAACGAAGTACATCAGCGCCACTCCAAAGTACACTGATTAAATCCTTACCGTTTTCCTGCTCTGCCATTAATTGTTTCCTCCGAACTTCTATAATCTTTTGCTTTAATATTACACCCCACTTACCTCTTCCGCAAGCTTCCTAACCTTACCTGCATCCGCACACTGATAGCAGTTTTTCATCGCTTCATCATACGAAAAATCCACTGCATTGCCCGCTGCTGTCACATCACACTTCCATGAGCCACACGAGCTGTGTACCTGCGTAATACCTGTGTATTCGATAAGTGCTCTCGCATTGGTATCATTCACGCCGCTTCCTGCCAGAATCGTAATATCTTTTCCATATTGATTTTGAAGATGCTTAAGCTGTTTTCTGCCATCCCATACATTTACTGCTCCACCGCTTGTGAGGATACGATCTGCGCCAAGCCTAATAAGCTTCTCCGCTGCACTGTCCTGATTATCTATGCAGTCAAATGCACGGTGAAACACAGCTTCCCTGCCATACTTATGAATGAGCTCTATCATTTCCTTCGTGCGCTTTTTGTCAAGCATTTTTTCCTCTGTCAGAAATCCAAACGCAATACCATCTGCTCCATGCTCTAAAAGAATTTTTGCATCCATAAGCATAGTGTCGTATTCTTCATCCGAATAGCAAAATCCGCCACCCCTCGGCCGAACCATTGCCACTACCGGTATATTGCAGTTCTCCTTTGCATATATTAAATTGGCGAGTGTAGGTGTCAGCCCTCCCATATATAGGGCACTGTTCAGTTCAACCCTGTCTGCACCATTTTCATATGCTGTTTTCACATCCGAAAAGCTGCCACAGCAGATTTCAAGCATCGGTTTCATCATACTTTCCCACTCTTTCCGCTAAAATAAGGCTTAACCTTCACACAATACATGTGTGACCGACAATAATTACATAAAACAGTTTTACGATAATCAATATTCATTGACCACAATCTCGAATACTCCGTCCTCATTAATTTTTAACCGCAATGACTTAACATATTTATTGTAAAAATCCTTCATTTCTCGCTCTGTCGATGTAATTTTAGTCCTCTCGTATATCTGTCTTGTCATCTCCCAGCCATTTTTTCCGACAATATCATTTGTCAGATTTTTCAATTCACTTATCATGACTTTTTTCTTTAAATCACTTGCATTTCCTGTATAGAAATCGTCTATTGAACAATGAAATATACATCTTTTTGTAAGTGCATCCTTGATTGACTGTCCGCACTTGCTATATTCGTACATCACGAGGAAATGAGCATCCTTTACCGATGAAATAAGTCCCCAGTAATCCGAATCACTTGAGCACAAAATAAACGAGTCTATGTTGTCCTTATAATACGCCTCACACACTCCCGCAGTCATCTTTATATCAACAAGCGACTTTCGGTCTGTCACACGTTCCACCTCCTCGTGGAATACAGGGATATGTATGAATTTTTCCAGCCAGTCCCATCCACAGGATGTATGATAATCATCATAAAGTATAATTTTTTCTATTTTGGACATTTGCTCAGAATTTAAGTTTTTTAATACTCCATACAGCTTGTATACATCAGAATTTTCACAATCCACAACTATCACAACACGCATACTTTCACGGATAAACTCATATATATTTTCCTTTGTATCTTCCACTGCATCCCTGTATTTTGAACCGTCATTGAAATAATCACCATGCTGTCTGTATATTGTCTTTAATATACGTCCGTCGGAATTGAGCAGATTTCCCCTGCCATCCGGGCGCCAGTGAATGTACATCCCGTATGGATACTCTTTTCTGTGCTCTTTATAGACAGTAAACTCTGCCTTTAGCTTCTTTGGCTTTTCATAATCCGCTATGACAAACAAATCCCTGATATACTCCCATTTTACCCAGTCTGGGAAAAGCTTTTTGCATGCATCCACGTGCTCATTTATCAGCTTGTTAATATGTACGCAATACTTGTCAGCCGATGAATTATACAAGATAATATGCACTTCCCAGCTCTCAAGCTTATTTATATTCTCTGCATCAAACCACTCCATCCTGTTTATATTACCCAGATTATATTTTATTTCATTGTCTGTTTTTTTATAGTTGCGCAGCAGACTTGTACGTGCCTTACACAGATATCTGAGTATCCTCGCATTTGTACTTTCTCTTAAGCTGTTTAAAAGCTCCACATACTCATCACTGCACATATCATCAAGTATCTCATTTCTTACACCTATAAGATACGATAGAATCGTCACAAGCTCATATTTCTGTACTGTTTTATATTCCTTTTCCTCTGTAAATTCAAAGTCCAACGCATATGTTTCTTCATCTGTTTCCTGTATCACATCATTAACTTCATCAATATCTGTCAAATCTATTTCCCCTTCATTTTCAAAATATATTAAAATTATATCATATGTTGCACTCTTTGTATTGTTAACATTTACTTAAATCTATATTATTTGCCATTTTCTCCTACACATGCTACAATACCTTTATCCGGATTAATGGTGATTATTATCAGACACTTTTTAGTAGACAGCGAAAATGTCAACGACAACTGGCTGATGCTGTTTGATATGGCAGATGAGGACGACGAAATTATTGTTTTTTACACTAAGAAATCCCCTCACATGTCATACATGTCAGTCATCAGACTTATGGAAAACAACAAAATAAATATCCGATTTGAGGAATCCTATGAGGGCACGAATGCCCTTGATTTTCAGCTCGTATCATATATGGGATATCTGATGGGATGCGCTGGTTCATTCAGTGAAAACAAATGTGATGCTGCATCAGCCGAGTCATGTGCTGATGAGTACATCATAATGAGCAATGACACAGGCTATGACCCTGCTGTAAGGTTCTGGAAAGATAAGGGATTCGCTGTACGCAGATTCAATGTAAATTTCTGCAAACAGGCTGTCCAGCGAAGAAAAAACATCAAGTATCAGGTAGTAGCAGATATTCCATCCAAGGAAGATAACGCCAATACCAATATCAATACCGATACTGATACTGATACCGATGCTATCACCGCAAAGTCTTACAATCTGAATGAACTTATCGATGGCAATCATAGCAGCTATACAGACAGTGAACCGTTAGGTGATGAGCTTGCAACTAACGATGACTTACCGTCAAGTGATAAGCTTATGACTAATGATGACTTACCATTCACTGACGAACAGACACCTCATAACGGTTCTGGTAACAGCTCAAATAAAAACGAAGCAGCTGAGGCTAAGGCCTCAATGGACACCATTGATACATCAGATATTTCTGAAGTATCGGCAGTATCCGAAGACTTCGACCATTTTGAGGTAGATTCTTTCCTAAACTGCATGGGAAAAGACAATCTGCTCAAGCTTCATGAGACGCTGGTTCATGTTTACGGTATGAAACAGGGTCAGACAATTTATAAAACCATAAAAGACAAATCTTACTCTTTTACGCCTGAGAAGCTCACGCGTAAAAAGAAGGTAGAGCGTTTTACAGGTATAATTTTCGCTCACAGTGATATTAATGATCCCGGAAATTTTGTTGATTTTCTTGAAAAAAACAAGAATAAAACAAAAAATCTCAATGGCATAAGATCTGCCATCACAAAGAGCTATGGTGAGACAGATGGTCTGAAATATTACAGCCTTTTCAAGCCATATTTCAAAATTATATCTGCACTGAAATAACGCCCTTTATTTTACAACAGAAAGGTAATCCGGATAAAACAATTGAGGCACGGAATTAATACTCCGTGCCTCAATTATGTTATTTATTTGATATCTTAAACCATGTCGATAATTTCTTTCAAACTTCTTGGCTCATAGTCAATCCACGGCTTCATGCAGCCTACATTGTATGCCTGTATTGGCTTATCACCTACATGCCTGCAATTATTCGCTTCCATACCAGTCAGACACTTTTGAAAATATACATCCTCTGCACTGTTGTGGGTGTGACCGTATAACAGGATCGTACCTTTATTCATGCCTTTCCATGAAAATATAGGATAGTGACACAGCACAAGGTCATAATTCTTACCACCGTATGAGTCATGTATCTCTCTGTAATCGCATATATCATAAAAAAGCTGCTTATATCTGTAATCAGACACATCATCATGGTTGCCTTTAACAAGGATTTTTTTACCTTTTAATGTAGCAACAAGTGCTATGAAAACAATGCGTTCTAAATCTTTAACGAAACAATATTCAGTTTTTTCGGATATCCTTACGTAGAGATGTAATTAGATATACTTATTAAAGCATCAATATCCAATCAAAAAAAGCTTTCCCTCCATTCTCATAATTCCCTCTATTACCATTATTGATTGATTCTTGTGCTATTTTTTTAGCCTCCTCAATGTTATTCATATTAATGTAGGCTAAACACTTTAGTACTTCCTCATCCATACCATCTTCATAATCAATAATATACTCATCCATACCATCTTCATAATCAATAATATACTCATCAATATCATACTTTTCCATAAAATTATGACTACACTCATCTACTAATCCCAAAAGGTATTCCGCTTGCTCATCATATTTATCTGTAAGGTCTACTTCCCCCTTTTTTAATAAAATCGAAGGAGCCTTAAAAGCACCACTTGCCCTTAATGAATTACTCTTTTTGCTATTAGTTGGCATTTGCATAACCTTCCAAAAAATGTCATCATAATTATAATTTTTAATATAGATTCTATAAACTAATTTCTGCGAATTTACAACAAGAAAATCACAATGAATAAATGCATTATCCTTTACACTATAAATGATATTTGTTTTTGTTTTATATCCTCTTCTATCTGAAGATATATATTGCATTAATTAATTGCTTTTGTTGGTTTTTATCTAGCTTCATCTGCTCCCTCCTGCGAAACACAATATTGTATCTTTACACCAAGTTCAGCAACTTGATTTTGAACTGACTGTAAAAACTTTTCTGCATTAGCGGTTAAATTATATAAGAAATGAATTTCTATAATTCCATATGTTATATTTTCTCCTTTGTAGATATCTTCATACTGCTTCTGTTCAAGAAAGGTGATATATACATTAATCTTTTCTTGCAACATTACTAAATGCTGATATTCATCTCTCCAGTCCATATGGTCAGCTATCAGTAAAATTATTCCATTATTATCATCCGTTAACGCTATGCCATCTACTGTTTTATTATCAACTATCGACATAATACCTCCTACTCTGGTCGAATTATTGTTACTTTTGTACCTGGCGGAATCTGGTATCCTCCAGAGAATATACCTTTTCCTTTTCCAACAACAGTTGCTCCACTTTCAAAAATCTCAGGAAATGCAATTTTTTGATTACTTGTTAGCGGTGCTGTCAATGATGATTTATATTCATTTATTACAACATTTCCATTTGCCCTATTCTGAGCTAATACATCAGCCTTACTACCACTCTGGTCTCTATATTCCCTGTTACACTCTCAACAACATTACCTTTCACACCTTTGTTTGACCAGCCCAATTTTGCATCTGCCATATTCAGTCCTTTTGCTGATCCCGTCGATGCCAGTATTCCGGCTATCATTCCAAGTGTTTGGTTGTTTGTTTTATCATATACCAGGTTAGATGCTCCATATCCTGCCAGAGTTGATACACCTTCTTTTCCAAGCATAACAGTCCCTGATCTGTATTCATAAGGATTATTATACTCATTTTTGTCTCTTACTCACAAAAATCCGACAAACGACACGATTTTCGTGACGGATGACATATAATTCCACTTAACAGGTACAATAAACGCACCCTTAGCAACATTATGTGCTTGGAGTGCGTTATGTCAGCATATTTATTTTGCAATCTTCGTTCGTATACACAACTTGGCAAAATTTCGCTAGTGTCTATTAATTAACATCATGGATTCTTAA
>ERZ779654.834-NODE-834-length-16812-cov-3.404249_pt1 | contig 16812 bp, 8 predicted proteins | sample MGYA00511075_ERZ779654 | MGnify/ENA primary metagenome ERZ779654 (study PRJEB29588, sample SAMEA2155636) | human gut metagenome | biome: human gut; feature: human-associated habitat; material: faeces | place: Denmark | collected 2008/2010 ...
CCTTGTGTCCCCGGTTCGATTCCTGGTGGCACCACTGAAAATCAAGCAGTTACAATTATTTGTGACTGCTTTTTTGTTTTTATGGCAAATGAGTTTGTTTGTGTTACATACGAAAATGCAAAACAGGATTAAATTTGATTATAGGGAAAGGAGAAGAAGCGGTTTAATTGTGTCATACTGCTAAAGAATGACATACTAAAACTATTTTATCTCCCGTTAATTCTTTACATTTGCCACAAAATTATAGCGATTATGACAGAATGCAAGGATGAACACATATTAAATTCCATTGATTACCCGGAGGATTTGCGCAAGTTGTCCCCCGATAAATTGGGAGAGGTATGTGCAGAGTTGCGTCAATATATAATAGATGTACTATCGGAGAATCCGGGACATCTTGGGGCAAGTCTCGGTACGGTAGAGCTGACGGTTGCACTACACTATGTTTTTAATACTCCCTATGATCGTATTGTATGGGATGTGGGGCATCAGGCGTATGGTCATAAAATACTGACTGGACGTCGAGAGGCTTTTCATACGCTCCGAAAATTTAAAGGAATCAGTGGATTTCCTAATCCTCTGGAAAGCCCTTATGACGCATTTGTTGCCGGACATGCTTCAAATTCCATTTCGGCGGCTATGGGTATGTCGGTCGCTTCTGCGTTGAAAGGGGAAAAAGACAGGCATGTAATAGCTGTGATCGGTGATGGAGCCATGACGGGTGGGTTGGCGTTCGAAGGTCTGAATAATGCGTCGGCTAATCCAAACAACCTACTTATCATTCTCAATGATAATGATATGGCAATAGATCATGCGGTCGGTGGGTTGAGTCAGTATTTGGTGGATATCACAACCAGTCAGGCATATAATAAAATGCGTTATGATGTGTACCGCGGATTGCGGAAGATGAAACTGATCAATAATGACCGTCGGGGAAATATCCTTCGTTTTAACAATAGTCTGAAAGCATTGCTTACTCAACAACATAATCTGTTTGAGGGATTCAGCATCCGTTACTTTGGTCCGATCGACGGGCATGATGTCGGTTATATGATCAAGGTTCTGAATGATATAAAGGATATGGAAGGTCCGAAACTATTACATATCAAAACTAAAAAAGGCAAAGGATTCAAGCCTGCTGAAAAGTCGGCAACGGAATGGCATGCACCAGGGCTGTTCAATAAAGAAACAGGAGAACGGATCATTGTCCATAAGTTGAACGAACCTCAACTTTATCAGGATGTTTTCGGACATACCCTTGTCGAGCTGGCTGAACAGGACGAACGGATCGTGGGGGTCACTCCTGCTATGCCGACAGGTTGTTCTATGACTTATATGATGAAAGCGTTTCCGAAACGGGCGTTTGATGTCGGGATTGCCGAAGGGCATTCGGTAACTTTCTCTGCCGGACTTGCCAAAGAGGGAATGATCCCATTCTGCAATGTCTACTCTTCTTTCATGCAGCGGGCATACGATATGGTGATACACGATGTTGCACTTCAGAATCTTCATATGGTAATCTGTCTGGACCGTGCCGGTCTAGTAGGCGAAGACGGGGCGACCCATCACGGGGTGTTCGACCTCACTTATCTGCGTCCAGTCCCGAACTTGGTTATTTCATCTCCTTTGAACGAACTGGATTTAAGGAATTTGATGTATACCGGGTATAAGGAATGTAACGGCCCTTTTGTGATCCGTTATCCACGCGGTAAGGGAGAGATGGCAGATTGGAGGAATGAGATGCATATCCTTCCGATCGGGAAAGGCAAGAAACTTCGTGATGGGGATGATATTGCGATCTTGTCACTTGGACCTATTGGCAACGAAGTGATAAAGGCCATAAAGGAGGTTGAAAGTGATGGTATATCGATTGCCCATTATGATATGATTTTTTTAAAACCGATGGATGAAGAACTGCTGCATGAAGTCGGTAAGAGGTTCAGTCGTGTCATCACTGTTGAAAACGGCGTAATCAAAGGTGGACTGGGCAGTGCTGTTTTGGAATTTATGGCTGATAACGGATATGCTCCTCAGGTAAAACGGATTGGTGTGCCGGATGAGTTTGTCGAACATGGATCGATTCCCGAACTGTATAAACTGTGTGGTATGGATGCCAAAAGTATTGCAGGAGAAATAAAAAAGATGGTTATCAGAGGATAATATATCCTTATAATTAATCTATTATATAAAATGAAAATTATTATAGCCGGAGCCGGTGAAGTAGGAACCCACCTGGCAAAAATGTTATCACAGGAGAAGCAGGATATTATCCTGATGGATCCGAATGAGGAACGTTTGAATTTCACGAATTCAAGCATGGAGATCCTTCCTATGGTGGGTAATCCGACATCCATTCGGGACCTGGAAGAAGCCGGTATCAGAAAGGCCGACCTGTTTGTCAGTGTCACGCCGGAAGAAACGACCAATGTGGCAGCCAGCATTCTGGCTTCTAAATTAGGAGCACATAAGACGTTGGCGCGTATCAACAATTACGAATATTTGCTCCCTAAAAACAAGGAACTGTTTGAAAAAATGGGGATCGATCCCATGATTCCCCCGGAAATCCTGGCAGCAAAAGAAATTGTTACGGCTGTCAGACGCCCGTGGACTCGGCAATACTGGGAGTTGTTCGGAGGCGCTCTGATTCTGATCGGTGTAAAGGTGCGCGATAATTCCCGACTTGTGAACAAACATCTGTCCGAATTACTGAACGAACAGAAACTCTATCATATCGTTGCCATCAAACGGCAGAACGAGACCATTATTCCCCGTGGTACGGATCGTATAGAATCGGGAGATATCGTTTTTTTTACAACGACTAAAAGCCATATCGAAGACGTCCGGTTGCATGCGGGCAAGCGAGACCCCGAAGTAAAGAAAGTCATTATTATGGGTGGAAGCCGTATTGCGATCCGTACCTGCCAGTACCTTCCGAACAATATCCGTGTAAAAGTAATCGAGACTAACAAAGAAAAGAGTCACCGTATAGCTGAGGTTGTCCCTGGAAATGTCTTGATCATCAATGGAGACGGACGTGATACCGATCTGTTGATGCAGGAAGGGATCAAAGATGCACAGGCATTTATCGCACTGACGGATAATTCGAGTACGAACATCTTGGCTTGTCTGGCTGCTAAACGCGCCGGAGTATTCAAGACTATCGCTAAGATCGAAAATATCGACTACATACCTTTAGCGGAGAGCATGGACATCGGCTCGGTTATCAATAAGAAACTGATTGCTGCCAGCCATATCTACCAATTCCTGTTGGATGCAGACGTGTCGAACGTGAAGTGTTTAACTTTTGCCAATGCAGATGTGGCGGAACTTGTTGCCCGTCCCGATTCGAAAATTACCCGTAAGCAGGTAAAAGATCTGAATCTTCCGAAAGATTTGACGTTGGGCGGATTGATTCGTGACGGTGAGCCTATGATGATCAAGGGTGATACACATATCCAAGCTTATGACCACGTTGTGGTGTTCTGTTTGGATACGGCTATGCGTAAATTGGAGGACTACTTTAATTAATTGTCAATGGACAACTCTGGGTTGTCTCTTTTCTCTGTTCAATGTGTCAATTGTTAATAGCATATTATGCTGAACATTCGTTTTATAATTAAGATGTTAGGGATGATGTTCATCCTTGAGACGTTGTTTATGCTGGCTGCAACGGCAGTCGCTTTCTTATATGAAGGAAATGACTTCTATCCGCTTCTTCAGTCGAGTGGTATCATGTTCGGAACGGGAGTCCTTTTTATGCTGATCGGACTACGAGCCAATGAACATACGGCCGGGCGCAGGGAAGGGATGCTGACTGTTACATTAACTTGGGCTCTTTTCTCCCTTTTGGGGATGTTACCATTCTATTTAGGTGGCTATATAGATAATGTGACGGATGCTTATTTCGAAACGATGTCTGGTTTTACGACGACAGGCTCTACCATATTGACCGATATCGAAGCTCTTCCGCACGGGATATTGTTTTGGCGGAGCCTTACGCAATGGCAGGGCGGTATTGGAATGATCGTGTTTACCGTAGCGCTGATGCCTATTATCGGAGGTGGGGCTACCCAGATGTTCAATGCCGAGACTCCGGGTATCACGCACGAACGTTTCCGTCCGCGTGTTACCCAGGTGGCCAAGCGCCTGTGGGGAGTTTATTTGTTCCTGACCATTATCCTTATTGGTCTTTTATGGGCGGGTCCAATGGACTTGTATGACGCTGTCAATCATGCGCTCACTTGTATTTCTACAGGTGGCTATTCCACGAAAAATGCCAGTATCGCTTACTGGGACTCTGCCTATATCGAATATATAATTACGATTTTTATGTTTATCGGTGCGACCAATATTACTTTGATATATTTCTTTTTTAACGGTAGGCCCAAGAAGTTATTTGCGGATGAAGAAACACGCTGGTTTTTCTGGTTCGTACTGATTATTACGGCAATATCGACAGTCTGGATCATGTATAAAGGATTTGTGGACGATTTTGGTACAGCTTTTAGGCAAACGGTATTCCAGGTCGTGACATTGGTGTCTACATGTGGGTTTGCAACGGTCGATTATATTCCGTGGGGACCGTTTTTCTGGCTGTTAGCGCTAGTTCTGATGGTGGTATGTGGTTGTGCTGGCTCTACTTGTGGAGGTTTGAAAATGGGCCGTTTTGTGATTTTGACCAAGAACCTCTTTAATGAGTTTAAGAAGCAGACGCATCCACATGCCATTATTCCGGTACGAATGAACGGGCATGCTGTTTCTGGTGATATCGTCCACCGGGTATTGGCGTTCGCTTTTGCCTATATTGCTTTAATATTTGTCAGCTGTATGGTGCTGATGATCGATGGGGTAGGATTTGAGGAGACGATCGGGGCTACTATCTCTTCGATCAGTAACGTTGGACCGGGACTTGGTAGTCTGGGACCGGTCGGAAACTATGCTGATGTTCCGGTGGTATCGAAATGGTTCTTGTCTTTTCTGATGATGGTCGGACGTTTGGAGATCTTTACGGTGCTGACAATCTTGTTGCCGGGGTTTTGGAAACAATAATACCAAAAAAGATAGTTCGGATATACGCTTTTGTCTAATTTTGCGTTATAATAGGTGCGAATCATAAAGACGTAAGATACATGATAGAATATATCAAGGGAGAGATAGTAGAACTGACACCGGCCAGGATGATCTTGGAATGTGCCGGAATCGGTTATGAACTGAATATCTCCTTGAATACATATACTTTTTATAATGGGAAACCGACCGGGAAGATTTACGTGTACGAAGTGATACGTGAGGATGCCCATTTGCTTTTTGGCTTTGCAGGAAAAGATGAGCGCGAACTGTTTCTGATGTTGACTTCCGTGTCGGGAGTCGGTCCCAATACTGCCCGGATGATCCTTTCTTCCCTGTCACCATCCGAATTGATCCGGGTGATTGCAGATAAGAACGAAACAGCTCTGACGTCAGTCAAAGGAATCGGATTGAAAACAGCTCAACGTATTCTAGTTGATCTCAAAAACAAGGTAAAGCCGATAGAGGGAATGACAGTGACAGGTGGCTCCTCTTCTGTCGCTGCCAGTGGTGCTGTCACAGAAGAAGCAGTGGCGGCATTGGTTATGCTTGGATTCCAGAAGGCCGCTTCGCAAAAGGCGGTTAACTTGATATTGAAAGGTTCGCCTGCACTGGCTGTCGAGCAGGTCATTAAAACAGCCCTAAGAATGCTTTAAGCAATGGATAATTGGCAATTGGCAATTTAGGAGAATTTGGAATTGTCGGTTGTCATTGTCTGTTGTCAATTGTCAATTAACATGAGAAGGACACTGAAATTTATACTCTGGATAACAATTCTACTGTTTGGTGCAGGTCTGTATTCTATGAATACGGATTTTCTGGCCTATGAGATGTCGTTGCCGGATACTGAACAGCCGGTCGTTCCGGATGATACGGTGCCGAAGGTGCGCACCCGCTTTCCGGTAGCTAAGACGGTCCCTGAAGAATATCAGGATCTTACCAAGCAATCACTTGCTGACTTGAAGACGCCGGATAACGTGAAATCAGTGGTCGAATATGATATCAGAACCGGGACGTATGTAGTCCGTACCAAGTTAGGTGATGCCGATCTGACTACTCCTATTTCGTTGACCCCTGAGGAATACCAGGATTATAGTTTCCAAAAATCCGTTCAATCCTACTATCGCCAGAAAAACGAGGAAGAATTTCAAAAGGCGGCTAATAAGCAGTTCAACTTAGCTGATATGCAGTTCAATATCGGTGCGGCGGAACGTATCTTTGGGCCGGGCGGTGTCCGGGTGAAAACGCAAGGTTCGGCCGAAGTGGAGTTAGGCTTGAAGCAGAATAAAACCAAAAATCCCTCTTTGCCGGAACGTGCTCGTAACCGTACCTTCTTTAATTTCGATGAGAATGTTCAATTGAATGTACAGGCATCGGTTGGTAGCAAAGTGAATTTCGATATGAACTATAATACCGAAACTTCTTTTGATTTCGACTCCAAAAAACTGAAATTAGCTTATACCGGGGAGGAAGATGAAATTATCAAGTCGCTGGAAGCCGGAAATGTAAGTATGACAACCAGTAACTCCCTAATCAACGGAGGAGCAGCCCTGTTCGGTATGAAAGCGGATCTCCAGTTCGGGAAGCTGCGAGTCAATGCGTTGTTTGCACAGCAGGAGTCGGAATCGAAAACGGTCAGTTCTAAAGGGGGCGTGCAGACAAAACCTTTCGAATTGACGATTGACCAGTATGACGAGAATCGTCACTTTTTCCTGTCACACTATTTTCGCGACCGCTATGATGAGGCGGTGAAGAACCTGAATACGATTTCCTCTCCCGTCACGATCAGCAAGGTGGAAGTTTGGGTGACAAACAAACGGGCTACTTATGACCAGGCGCGTAACGTGGTCGCTTTTGCCGATCTGGCCGAGCATGATAATATTTCGAATACGACGGTCGTTTCTCCTTCAGGGGCGCTGTCTATCCCCTATAATAATACGAATACATTATATAATACCCTTAACCAACAATTTACCGGTGCTCGTGATATCAGCACGGTAAATCAGGCGTTGGGAGGAACTTTTGTTAACGGTACGGAGTATGAAGAAGTGGAAAGCGCTCGTTTGCTGGATGCGTCCGAATATACGGTCAATACGAAGTTGGGGTATATCTCGCTGAAAACACAGTTGCAGGCAGATGAGGTATTGGCTGTCGCTTACAATTATACTTATTCGGATGGAAAGACTTATCAGGTTGGTGAGTTCTCGACTGACAATCCTTCATCGGCTGCCTCTTGCCTGTATGTGAAGTTGTTGAAAGGAATTACCATGTCGCCTGATATGCCTTTTTGGGACCTGATGATGAAAAATATCTATTCATTAGGAGCTTACTCTGTCCAAAAAGAGAAGTTCAAGTTGAATATCATGTATCAAAGCGATACAACCGGTACGTATGTCAACTATTTGCCGGAAGGGGCGATTGCCAACCAAATCTTGTTACGAGTGCTGAACCTGGATAGCTATGATTCCAACAATCAGCCGCATCCGGATGGTATATACGACTTTATTGAAGGTGTGACCGTCCTTGCCGATAATGGGAAAATTATTTTTCCAAGTGTGGAACCATTCGGCTCCTATCTGCGTAAAAAGATTAACAATGATGCGATTGCTGACAAATATGTGTTCCAGGAACTCTACGACTCGACATTGACCGTCGCCCGGCAGATTGCTGAAAAGAACAAGTTCAAACTGGAAGGGGAATACAAAGCCTCTTCGGGTGCCGAGATACAGTTGGGAGCTTCCAACGTAGCGCGAGGTTCAGTGAAAGTAACAGCTGGCGGAGCGATATTAACCGAGAATGTGGATTATACCGTCGACTATACTTCCGGCGTGGTGACGATCCTGAACGAAAGTATTATTTCCGCAGGTACGCCGGTCAGCGTCTCGCTGGAAAACCAGACAGCCTATAACATGCAGCGTAAGACCATGATGGGATTGGACTTGAACTATCAGTTCAACCCGAATCTGATGGTAGGCGCTACCATCATGCACATGTCCGAAATGCCGTTGACCACCAAGACGACGATGGGCGACGAAGCGATAAAGAATACGCTCTGGGGTGTCAATATGGCTTATAAGGGCGAGAGTCAGTGGCTTACCAATATGTTCGACAAGCTGCCGTTGCTGAACCTAAGCAAACCCAGCCAGATATCTTTCAATGCGGAGTTCGCTCATTTGATTGCCGGGCATTACGAAAACAAGAACACGGGTGGATATTCGTATCTGGATGACTTCGAGTCGACACAGAGCAATTTCGACCTCTCCGACCCTTATCCCTGGCAGTTGTCCAGTGTGCCTTATGACGATGGTACGCCCCAATTGTTCCCGGAAGCCGGGCTGACCAATAATATCGATTACGGGAAAAGTCGTGCTTTGCTTGCTTGGTACACGATCGACGGATTGTTCACGCGTAAAAATTCTTCTTTGCGTCCGAAGTATATTACGACAAAAGATTTGTCCAACCATTATGTCCGTGCTATCGAGACGAGAGAGTTGTTCCCGCAACGGCAGCAAAGCATGAGTGAAAGTAATACGTTGACAGTTCTGAACATGGCTTACTATCCGCAGGAACGCGGACCGTATAACTTGGATGCCGATAATATTAATCCTGACGGAACATTGCAAAACCCGGAAAAGCGTTTCGGTGGAATGATGCGAAAGATAGACCAGAGTGACTTTGAGACGGCGAATGTCGAATATATCGAATTTTGGATGCTCGATCCGTTCATTTATGATCGTCAGACAACAGGGGGGGATCTGTATTTTAATTTGGGTGAGATATCGGAAGACATATTGAAGGATGAAAAGAAGTTCTTCGAAAACGGATTGCCAATCGATGGCGATACGTCTAAGGTCGATTATACTGTTTGGGGTAAGGTTCCAAAACAGCAGAGTACAGTTTATGCCTTCGACAATACGGCAGGTGCACGTCTGTTGCAGGATGTCGGCCTGAACGGTTTATCCTCGGATGAAGAAAAGGAATATCCGGCTTACCAGGATTATCTGAATAAATTACGCCAGAAATTGAATGCGGTAACCCTAACCGAGATGGAGAACGATCCGTTACAGCTGTCCCCTTTCTTTGATCCGGCCGGTGACAAGTTCCACTATTTTCGTGGTTCGGACTATGATTCTCAGGAGGTGGATATCTTAACACGTTACAAACGCTATAATGGAACGGAAGGAAACTCGAAAGATATCAACGATTCGGGCGAGCGCTACAGCACTTCTTCCAAGACCGTGCCTGATGTAGAAGACATCAATCAGGACAATACTCTGAATAAAAATGAAAAATATTTCGAATACAAAGTCAGGATAACTCCGCAGGATACGGTTGTCGGTGAAAACTTCATTGCGGATAAACGTACTTCATCAGTAAGATTGGCGGATGGTACGACAGAATCCGTTACCTGGTATCAATTTAAGATTCCGGTAAAACAATACCAGCGTCGAGTGGGGGCAATCAATGAATCCAAGACGATTCGTTTCATGCGTATGTATATGACAGGGTTTAAGGAATCGGTCGTGTTGCGCTTCGGTACTCTGCAATTGGTACGCGGAGAATGGCGATCCTACGAGCAGGATTTGTCCGATCCGAAGATGCCGCCCGCAGTGAAGGGTAAATTGGAAGTCTCGACTGTCAATATCGAGGAAAACAGTGACAGGGATCCGGTCAGCTATACATTGCCCCCGGGCGTCAGCCGTGTACTGGACCCGAGCCAGCCTCAGATTCGTCAGGAGAATGAACAGGCGCTTTCTTTAAAGATAACGGACCTTGCCGCTCAAGATGCACGTGCCGTGTATAAGAATACGAATTATGATTTGCGGCAGTATAAGCGCTTGCAACTGTTTACACATGCCGAGGCTCCGAAATTGGATGTAAACGATCTTGCAGATGGCGATCTCGCTGTTTTTATCCGCCTGGGATCGGACTATAAGAATAACTATTACGAATATGAAGTACCGTTGAAATTGACTCCGCACGGGGAGTATAACTATAACAATTCGGAACACCAGAAAATCGTTTGGCCGGCAGAAAACATGTTGAATTTCCGTTTGGAGATTTTGACGGACCTAAAACTGGAGCGTAACCGGGAAAAACGGTCCGGTACGAATGGAGTGTCTTTCCAGACTGTCTATTCTGGTAGGGATCCGGACAACGATGGTAATACGATCCGTGTCAAAGGTAATCCGAGTCTTTCCGAAGTGAAGACAGTCATGATCGGTGTGCGTAACGTGCGTAATAAGTTGAAGAGCGGGGAAGTTTGGGTGAACGAATTGCGCCTGACCGACTTCAATGAAGAAGGTGGGTGGGCGGCCAATGCGAATTTGAATGTTGCGCTTTCCGACTTGGGAACGGTGAATGTGGGCGGACGTATCGAAACGGCCGGCTTTGGTGCTCTTGACCAGTCTTTGAATGAACGCCGGATGGAGGACTTCAAACAGTATAACGTGGCGACCTCTATCGAATTGGGTAAACTGTTTCCGGAAAAGGCGCAAGTCAGTATCCCGTTCTATTATGCTTATTCGAAGGAAACATATGATCCGAAATACAATCCGCTGGATCAGGATGTCAAACTGAAGGATGCTATCGATAAGACAGAAACAAAGGCTGAGAAGGATTCGATCCGTGATTATTCTCAAGATAGGACGGTTATCAAGAGTGTTTCATTCAATAACGTGCGTGTGAATATCAAGAGTAAGAATCCGATGCCTTATGATCCGGCAAACTTTACACTCGGATATTCGTACAGTATTAATGATAAGAAAAATCCGGAAACGGAATATGAAACGACGAAAGACTATCGTGCTAATTTTGCCTATAGCTATGTGCCTTATGTCAAGCCGATCAAACCATTCGATAAGTTATTGAAGAAAAACAACGGCTATACGCGCTATGCCAAGCAATTGGCGTTTAATGTGGCCCCGTCTATCAACTTCCAGACGGCCATGATGCGGAATTATTACGAAATAAAATTACGCGACCTGACAGGAGCGGCAACAGGTGTCACTAACGATATTCCGGTGACATTCAGCCAGAACTTCTATTGGGACCGTGCTTTCAGTTTGAACTGGGCTTTTACGAATAACCTGAACATAACGTTCAGTTCCGGTACGAATGCCCGTATCGAAGAACCGTATGTGCAGGTGAATAAGGAACTGAACCCGGACGGTTACCAGTTATGGAAAGATTCCGTGAAGAAGAGCATCGCTGACCTGGGAACCCCGATGAAGTATGACCAGCAGTTTATGGCGACCTGGCAGTTGCCGTTGCAGCTGATCCCGGTCCTGGATTGGACCAATGCTTCTTTGAGCTACAATGCTACTTACAACTGGGATCGTGGAGCGACGGTAAGCGAAGATATCGAGATGGGTAATACGATCAAGAACCAGCGTCAGTTCGATTTGCAGGCGAACTTGAACCTGTTATCTCTCTACAACAAAAACAAATATTTGAAGAAGATCAACCAGAAGTTTAACAATACCCGGACTACGGCTAAAAAAACGGAGAAGAAGAAAAAGCCGAAATTGGAAAAAGAAATTGTCTTGAGTCCGGACAGCGCTACGGTTGTCGAGCATGGAATGTTTACGAAAAAGGTGCAAATCACGGCCAGAAGAACGGACGGGCGTGTCTACAAAGTAAAGTTCAAGCCGATCAACTTCGCACAAGTTAAGATTTTGAACCAAGACACGGTGCGCTTGAAGTTGACGATCATACCGGGACCGGCCCCTACTGAGGATTTTCTTTACAAGGCGGTTGAACACAGTGCCCGCTTTTTGATGATGGTGCGCCGTTTCAATATTCAGTTTACGAACTCTGCCGGTATGATGCTGCCCGGTTTCCGTCCGGAGATCGGTGATATTTTTGGCCAGGGACGGTCTTCATTCGGACTTTCCCCGGGGATCGGTTTTGCGTTCGGTGACGTGCGTCGTAGCTATATAGACGAGGCATATGAAAAAGGCTGGTTGATTACGGATACCGAGAGAGACGTGAATGCCGCAGTCATGACCAGTACGAAAAATCTGAATATACGGGCGAACCTCGAACCGATCACTGGATTGAAGATCGACTTGACGGCTCTTCGCAACGATACGCGTAATACGGAAATACAATTTATGTATGAAGGTATGCCGGAGATTATGGGGGGAAACTTTACCATGACGACAATCGCGCTGGGAAGCGCATTCGGAGGCAGTGGCAATGCTATGAATAACTATTCTTCGAAAGCCTTTGACAAGTTGTTGGCAAACCGCGAGATCATTGCCCAACGTATCGAAAGCAAGTATTCCGGCTTGAAATATCCGGATGTGGGCTTTATCCATGATAAAGGCTTGGGAGGAATGCCTTATAATCCGGGAACAGGTAATGTGAACGGTGTCAACCGGAATTCGGCGGATGTCCTGATTCCTGCATTTCTGGCCGCTTATACCGGTAAGGACCCGAAGAAGGTAGGCTTGACGGCTTTCCCTTCGTTGAAGAGCATGTTGCCTAACTGGCGCGTTACTTACGACGGCTTGATCAAGATTCCGGCTGTCAAGAAATATTTCAAGAGCTTGACGTTGAGTCACCAGTACCGTTGTTCTTATTCGGTAGGTGCTTTCACATCCTTCTTGAATTGGGTGGATGCCGGGCAGGACGGACTGGGATATATCCAGTCGATTCTGAACGATAACCCGACACCATCGTCTCCTTATTCGATTTCGTCTGTCAGCCTTACCGAAGCGTTTAGTCCTTTGTTGGGTGCAGATGCGACGCTGTTGAATAACGTGACGGTTCGGGCGGACTATTCGACTACCCGCAATTTAAGCCTGAACACGACATCCTACCAATTGGTCGAAGCACTTTCCAAGAAAGTGACGATCGGTTTGGGTTACAAATATGCCGAGTTCAACAAGGTTTTGAAGATGAAGAAAACGCGTGATTTCAGCAATGACCTCACCGTTCGCCTTGATTTCTCGTTCAACAAGATGCAGTCGTTGATTCGTAAAATCGACACGCAACTGACGCAGGCTACTAGCGGTAACATCGCAAAGACAATCTCCTTCTCGGCTGATTACGGTTTGAGCCGTGCGTTGACGGTCCGTGCATTCTATGATATTCAGATCAATGAACCGTTGATATCGAGTGCATCTTATCCGACTTCAAACTCAAACTACGGTATCAGTTTGCGGTTCTCTCTTGCACAATAATCCAGTTTCTCTATCACTCTATCACACTTTGTTTTGCAAGCATTGACAAACATGGTGTGCAAGGAGTGATACATACCGGATTCCTGTATCACACTTGTATCACTACCTGCCGTTGAAACGGGTAGCCGGTAGTGTTTACAAAAACGCAGGGAACCGTGCCGATATATATCTGTGTGGAGATAGTTTCCTCAACATAAAGGTCCTTTTTTACTAAAACAAGTAGGAAAAGAACGAAAAGCAAGCAGAAAAGTTTGGAAACATGCCCATCTTCTGCCTTTCTACACCCGGATGTTACCGCTCTCCACACCCGGATGTCCGGAATGGCTACACCCGGATGTCCGGAACTCGTACTTCTTACCAATCAATCTTTTGAATACCTTTGCTTTGGAGGAAAGTATTCGCCTTGCTGAAGTGTTTACAGCCGAAGAAACCATGGTCAGCAGAGCGTGGAGACGGATGCACGGTTGTCAGCACCAAGTGTTTATGGGTGTCGATAAGGGAGATCTTCTCTTTTGCATAACTTCCCCACAGCATGAATACCAGATTCTCACGTCCATCGCTCAATTTCTTTATCACTGCATCTGTAAAAGTTTCCCATCCCATATTCCGATGTGAGCCGGTTTCGTGAGCCCGTACAGTCAGGACCGAGTTCATAGGAAACACGCCTTGCTCTACCCAACGGTCCAGATTGCCGGATGTGGGGATCGGTTTGCCTAAGTCTTGGTGTATTTCTTTGAATATGTTGGCCAGTGATCCAGGAATGGGAACTCCTTGCGGGACGGAGAAGCAGACTCCGTAATATTGCCCCGGATTGGGATAAGGGTCTTGTCCAAGTATAACAACCTTCACTTTCTCGAATGGACAGGCATTAAAAATATGGAAGATCTGGTGTCCGGGAGGAAGCACATGTGCGCTTCTGTATTCGTTCTTGACAAATGTGACCAACTGCTCAAAGTATGGCTTATCAAATTCTTCCTGAAGGCGTTTTCGCCAGCTTTCTTCTATTTTGACATTCATGGCATAGCATGTTAATTGGGACAATGCAAAAGTATATAATTTACAAGAGATTATCAAGAAGACAACAAAGATACGACGGATATCTTATCCGGATATTGACTTAATTCTACAATAAATGTGTATAGTCACAAACTCCCTGAAAATATTTCAGAATAAACACAAACTTATCTTTCAAAGAGATTCAAATTGTATCTTCTTTTTGAAATAAACAAATAAAAAACTGACAGCCACCGATAAGTTAACTATATTTGTCAGCAGATAAGAAGTTACATGCAAAAAAATGACAAAATAAAACTTAATTCCTACCTGGCTCCCCTTTCCTTTTTATATGGAATTGGGATATGGTTGCGAAATCGACTTTTTGATTGGGGTATTTTACATTCCGAACAATATTCTATTCCTGTGATCTGCATAGGAAACTTATCTGTAGGAGGAACGGGTAAAACTCCCCATACAGAATATATCATACGTTTACTGAAAGATAAATATCGCATTGCAGTATTAAGCCGAGGGTACAAAAGAAAAACATCGGGGTTTATTCTTGCTGATTCTGAAAGTTCCAGTTTGGAGATCGGAGATGAACCTTTTCAAATGAAAAATAAATTTCCGGATATACTTGTCGCTGTCGACGCTAATCGCCGCCGGGGGATTCAAAATCTTTTATCCCTCCCTGAAAAAGACAGACCTGAAGTAATTCTGTTAGATGATGCATATCAACATAGATATGTGCACCCTTCCCTTTCGATCGTGTTGAGTGACTACCATCGTTTATTTTATAATGATAAACTAATGCCTACCGGACACCTGAGAGAACCGATAAGTAATATAAACCGAACAGATATCGTGGTTGTTACTAAATGCGACGAAGATATGAAGCCGATCGATTTTCGTATTATTGAAGAAAATATGAAGTTGCGGGCTCACCAGTTACTTTTTTTTACCAGCATCGTTTATGGAGAAGTCAAACCTGTATTCCCCTCGGAAGCTCGTTTCTTAAACCATAAAAATATTGGAAAAGAAGATGATATATTGTTGATATCAGGTATTGCAGTTCCCACTCCATTTATTCGTGAGGCAGAAAAGTATTCAAATAAAGTGTTGCCGGTCGTTTTTCCTGATCATCATACGTTTAGCAAGTCAGATTTCAAGAAATTGGATGTGATATTCGAAAAGATGACTTCACCTGGAAAATTGATTTTAGTAACAGAAAAAGATGCAGCACGTTTAAAAAACAGTCCTCTTGTTCCGGAAAGTTGGAAGAAATATTTATATTATCTACCGATTGTAATCAGGTTTTACAATGAGCAGAGTTTTAATGAGACAATAAAAAAACATATTATCACATTTCCCAAAAATAATATATTACAAAACAAATATGAGTAACAGGACAGAAATATCAACATTAGGCGAATTCGGTTTGATTCGCCACCTAACTGACAGGATTGAAATAAAGAATAATAGTACGATAAAGGGCGTAGGCGATGATGCGGCAATCCTCTCCTATGAGGATAGACAAGTGCTTGTCACCACCGATCTATTATTGGAAGGTATTCATTTCGACTTGACTTATGTACCTTTAAAACATCTCGGATATAAATCGGCTGTTGTAAATTTCTCCGATATTTATGCCATGAACGGCCAGCCTAAGCAGATCACTGTATCACTTGGTATTTCCAAACGTTTTTCTGTTGAGGATGTAGAAGATTTTTATGCTGGGCTAAAGTTGGCCTGTGATGTATATGGAGTCGATATTGTCGGAGGAGACACTTCTGCTTCTTTAACAGGGCTTTGCATCAGTATCACTTGTATTGGGGAAGGAGAAAGAGACAAAGTTGTTCTTCGCAGTGGAGCCCAAGAAACGGATTTGATATGTGTTTCCGGGGATTTAGGAGCTGCTTATATGGGATTGCAATTATTAGAACGCGAAAAAAGGATATTTAAAGGTGAAAAAGATTTCACACCGGATTTTACAGGCAAAGAATATCTGTTGGAACGTCAATTGAAGCCGGAAGCTCGTAAAGATATTATAGAGATGCTTCGTCATGCGGGGATTATCCCTACAGCAATGATGGACATATCAGACGGTCTGTCTTCCGAACTTTTGCATATTTCAAAAGAAAGTAATGTCGGATGTCGCGTATATGAAGATAGAATTCCTATCGATTATCAGACGGCTGCAATGGCTGAACAATTTAATATGAATTTGGTAACTGCAGCTTTAAATGGCGGTGAAGACTATGAATTACTTTTCACTGTTCCTCTCACTGATCATGATAAAGTATCTGAAATGAAAGGTGTTAAAGTAATCGGTCATATTACAAAACCCGATCTCGGTAACTACTTGGTAGGTCGTGATGGAGGCGAAGTCGAACTAAAAGCACAAGGCTGGAATTCTTTGGAAGAATAAAAATCAGTAAAAAGTAGCTCTGCCAATTGCAAGACTCAAAAAAGATTCATATCTTTGCACCCGTTAAACAAAACAACGGTGCCATAGCTCAGTTGGTAGAGCAAAGGACTGAAAATCCTTGTGTCCCCGGTT
>ERZ779654.840-NODE-840-length-16763-cov-3.614436_pt1 | contig 16763 bp, 17 predicted proteins | sample MGYA00511075_ERZ779654 | MGnify/ENA primary metagenome ERZ779654 (study PRJEB29588, sample SAMEA2155636) | human gut metagenome | biome: human gut; feature: human-associated habitat; material: faeces | place: Denmark | collected 2008/2010 ...
GCTATCAAACACTTTACATTATTTTCTCCAAAGTTATCCGTATGTGAGCGAGTTTTCTTATCTTTGTCGTAAAGTAATGACTTAATATGTGTTGAATATTAAGTGCTTGCATAAAACAAAGGATATGATAAAAACGATAACCATAAAAAATTTCAAGTCTATAACAGCAGCTGATTTACCATTAGGTAATGTCAATGTATTTATTGGAGCCAATGGCTCCGGTAAATCGAATATATTGGAAGCCGTAGGAATGGTTGCCGCAGAACGTGCCTGCCAAATAGAGGTCAATGCTATGGTGCAGAAAGGTATCCGAATAGCCAAGCCTGATTTAATGGTAAGTTCCTTTTATGGACAAATGGCTAATAGTACTATCAGTGTGAATATGTCTGGTACAGAAGGTGCACGTATCAAATATACAGTATATAATCCGACACCGGAAGATATATATTCCACTTGGGCTGCCGCTTACTCAACCGGGGAAAATCGTGAAGACGCAGATGTGGATGATGTCGTCAAAAAAACAGAGATGTTAAGAACTTATATTTCTAAATATCTTATCTATTCTTTATCTATCAATGCACTTCGCGGATTGACCTCTGAAAGCCTGCAATATCCGTTAGGAGTTAACGGAGAAGGATTGGATGTATTGCTAAACAATCTTCCTAAGGAAGAAATTATTCAAATCAAAGAATCCGCTAAAGAATATATTTCTTGGATTGAGGATATATTCTTTGACAGTGAAGATATGTACAAGATGCAAGGATATAAATTAGGTCGAAGCAAGTCCAATCTTTATTTTAGAGATAAATTCATGCAAAAGAAGAATAATTTATTTTCTGCGGAAAATGCCAATGAAGGTGCATTGGAATTGTTATTCTATCTAACATTATTTATCAGTAAAAAAACGCCGGATTTCTTTGCCATAGATAACATTGAAAATGGTCTTAATCCTCGTTTATGCAGATTCTTAATGAAGAAGATTTGTGAATTGGCGGTAAAGAACGGCAAACAAGTTTTGATTACCACCCACAACCCAGCCATATTAGATGGATTGAATTTGAATGATGACAGCCAACGATTATTTGTCGTGACTCGTAATGACGAGGGGAAAACACAAGCCAAACGCATTCAAACTAAAGAACAGACCGGAGATTATCGCATGATGCTTTCTGAAATGTGGATGAAAGGATTGATTGGCGGTATTCCTAACAACTTCTGACAGTATGAGATTAGGAATAATAGCAGAAGGGAATGCGGATGTAGCCGTGATAAAAGCTGTCCTAAAGGCTTTGAAAGGTATTGATGGTAGCGATGTCGTACAGTTGCGTCCCCGTGAACAGTATGATGAAACCGATTTGAATGAGTTGAGTTTCAGTAACTGGAATCTAGTTTTACAATCATGCGGAGATGAACGCTTGCTTCAGCCATTCTTTGATGGTTTGACTGAAGATGCTTTATTGGTTGTTCAAATAGATACGGCAGAACGTGGAGAAGCCGGGTATGATATAGCGGAACCATTGCGTACCAAGGGTACGGATTGGAGGGAATATTGTGAACAACTTCATGCTACGGTAAAACAAAAAATAGTTGAAATTGTTCCTGAAGCATATCGAGATAAGGTAGCGTACGCAATTGCCATAGAGGAAACCGATGCTTGGTTAATACCTTTATTTGAAACTTCTTGTAAGGAAACCGCACAATATGCTAATCCGAAAGAACATCTGCATTATTTAATCAATCGAATTGATGGCAAGAAAAAAAATAACTATATAGATACAGATAAGAAAAATTTGAATTATGTCTATATTGCCAAGGATATGCGGAAAAAGCTGAAGCAGTGTCGGCAAAAAAATAGGAGTTTGGATTTGTTCTGTTTAGAAATAGAAGATAAAGTGACAGAATAAGGGAATTGAGAAAAATTGGTATAGAATGATGCCGGTTACTATTGAAGATATGGAGTTTAAACTGTCTCCGGGCAAGCATAATGAAGTACAGGCGGCGGTCATTAATGAGTTTGCACCCCGTTTTGCGGCAGGCGCAAAAGTCCTTTATATCGGTGATACTGCCAATAAAGACCTTTATTGTAATAAGGAGCTTTTAAAAGAAATTGGCATTCCGATCACAGAACACAGCAAACTGCCGGATATTGTCATTTATGACGGTAATAAAGAGTGGCTATTCCTAATCGAAGTGGTTACTTCGCATGGGCCGGTATCTCCCAAACGTGTAATCGAGCTGGAAGATTTCACGAAAGAATGCAAAGCGGGGAAAGTATATGTTACTGCTTTTCCTGATAGATCAGAGTTCAAGAAACATGTGGCTGATATTGCATGGGAAACCGAAGTTTGGATAGCGGAGAATCCAGACCATATGATTCATTTTAATGGAGACAGATTTATAGGGCCAAGATAGTAAGTCTGCTCTGAGAATAGTGGAATTTCACATTTGATTCATGATTTCTGAAATTTTGCTGCTGTAAAGTTTACAATAGTAAAATTTCGGTTATATGTATAGTATAAACCCCACCCAGCCGGCTTCCCAAGAAACAGCAGAGTGGGGTTGTTTTTATGGCTTCGGTTACAGGAGCTATAACTTCAGCTTGGGTTTGGGCTTTTCGGGCCGGTCAGGATCGGGATCGTCCTTGTTGCCGGACTTGGGAACGCCTCCGATGACGAGCTTGCCGCCAAGTGCTCCTATTGCCTCTCTGATGCTGTCTGATGCTGATGCTTTTGGGCATTTTACTTATTTTGAGTGGCGTCAAGAAACTGATTTAGTATAATACGGTATCGTAAATGAGTTGAAATGTTAAGTATTTACTCTTTTTTGGTTTTCAGTGCTTTAATCATATTATATTCTCAAAATTATTAGTAACTTTGCTATTGCTTATAAAATTTACCGCCGTAAATTTTACAGTAGTAAACTTTGCAGTAGTGAAATCGAACATAAAATGATAAGGATATGAAATTCTACAATAGAGAAAAAGAGTTAGCATCATTGGAAAAGGTTCGCCAAGTATCCTTTTCCGTGCATTCCCAAATGACTGTCCTTACCGGTCGGCGACGTATCGGCAAGACCAGTCTTATATTCAAGAGTTGCGAGGATACTCCTACGGTGTACTTGTTTGTCAGCCGAAGCAATGAAACAGATCTCTGTCTACGATTTACTTCCGAGATCCGGCAGGCACTTGATATTTATGTACCGGAACTTACCAACTTTGCAGAAATGTTCCGCTTCTTAATGGATTTGGGAACACGGATGGAATATAATCTGGTTATAGACGAATTTCAGGAGTTCTATTACATAAATCAAGAGATTTACAGTTTGATGCAGGATACTTGGGATCGACTGAGGAAACAGAGCCATGTCAATCTTATCGTGAGCGGTTCGGTCTATACCCTTATGAATAAAATCGTCGGGGATTCAAAAGACCCGCTGTATGGCCGTGCTGACAGTATCATGAAGTTAGCTCCTTTTACTACTTCCGTATTGAAAGAAATCATATCGGATCATAAGGCCGACTATACTAAAGATGACTTGTTGGCACTCTATACCTTTACCGGTGGTGTCCCAAAGTATATCGAGCAGTTTATGGACAATGGATGTACAAGCATGGAAAGCATGGTCGATTTCATGTTGCAACCCGATTCATCCTTTCTGACTGAAGGACAGGCTTTGCTGATACAGGAGTTCGGAAAAAAATACGGTAATTACTTTTCTATCTTATCAGCAATCTCCAATGGTAAGAACACCCTACCGGAAATGGAAGCGGTTATGGGTGGAATGAGTCTGGGCGGACAATTGAAGAGATTGGAAGAAGACTATAATCTGGTAAAGAAGAAACGGCCCATACTCTCCAAAGAGGGTTCCCAGACAGTTCGTTATGAAGTTTCGGATATGTTTTTACGTTTCTGGTTCCGGTATTTTATCAAGTATCAAAATTATATAGAGATACAGAATTTTGAACGCCTGGCAGATATTATAAAAAAGGATTATCCGACATTCTCCGGTTTGGCTCTGGAAATGTATTTCCGCCAACAGATGATGGAAAGCAAGGAATTTGCAGATATAGGCTCTTGGTGGCAAGGCAAGAATAATAAAGATCAGGATGAAATAGATATTGTCGGACTATATGCGGAAGAGAAAAAAGCTCTGGTGGCAGAGGTGAAAAGGCAATCCAAAAATTTCAAGCCGGATTTGTTTGCATTCAAAGTAGAGGAATTACGGAAGAAAGTCTTGTTTAAGTATGAGATAGAGAGCAGGCTTTTTTCAATGGAAGATATGTAGAAAATTTTATAAAAAGATTATGAATAACGTTCAACTATCTAATATATTACATATACAAGAAGCAAGTAAACAAGATAAACTTGTCATATTTGTAGGAGCTGGTGTTTCTACAAATTCTGGTGTTCCAATGTGGGGAAAGCTAATTGAATCTTTAAAACAAGATTTACCAGAAACATTACGCCAAGAAACAGACGATCTCAAAGTTGCTCAATTGTATAAAGACTCCAGAGGCTATAAAGAATATATGGAAAAAATAAAAGAGTCTTTGATGTGTGGAAAAATCTCACCCAATCCAATACATTACGCCATATTGGATTTGAAGCCATGTCATATCATCACTACAAATTATGACGATTTGATAGAACAGGCAATTATGCAAAAATACTAGCAATATTATGTTGTAAAAAGAGATACTGATTTGCCGTATCTACAGTATCAAAATACGCTTATTAAAATGCATGGTGATTTTGAAGCTGATAATATTGTTCTAACAGAGAATGATTATTATAATTATTCCAATAATTTCCCTCTTATAAGATCTTTTGTTCAATCTCTTTTTGCTTCTAAATTAATATTATTCATAGGATTCTCTTTTAATGACATGAATCTTAAAATAATTTTAAATGATGTCGATAATATTCTAAAAGAAAATATGCAACGTGTCTATTTTTTAACAGATAAAGAGGTTGATTTTATACAAAGAACTTATTATGAAAATAAAGGTATAAACATTGTAAGCCTACCTATACATGATGTAGAATGCTATTTAGAAGAACAATCTATAAAGATTAATAATACTGGACTTTCTTTAAAGCCCGGCATTGCCTTATATAAGCAACTGAGTTTGATTAAAAATCTAAAGAAAGAGAAAGATTTGATCAATTACATTTGTGGATATATTGATTCATGTAAAGATGAAATAAGGGTTCTTGGAGATGGACTAAAATATATTATTCCAAAAGAAGAACAGTTACATTGGAACTATCATTCATCTGGGCTTCAAATATTTTCTCCCTATATTGATAATATAAAAAAACAACTAAAAACTTTTTCTGGAAGAAGGAAATTTGTAATCCAATATAAAGATCATATTTTAGAAATAAGGAAGCTGGCATACATTAATAGAATATTTGATTTAGATGGTTTAAGATTAATAAATAAAAAATTCTATCGTAATATACATAAATATTTCCCATGTTCATCAATTGATTATTTTTATGAATTAGATTGTGTCAATCTATGTAATAGAATGAAAGAAATAAGGGCGGAAAATTATAAATGTAATATTAGTGATTTGGAACTGCCTTTTATTTTATATAGATTAGGTGAATACTATCAAGCATATTTGATTTATAAAGAATTAGCTTTTCTAACATGGAAAAATAAAAAATATATTTTGTATTTCATTTGTATGCATAATATTTATTCAATACGATATGGAATAAAAAATCAGTTGGAAAAAATGACTGACATTGATTCTTTAGCAATATTTGAAGAAATTGAAAAATTTGACTTATCCTTAATTTTAAGGAAACTACCAATAGATATTGCAATAAAGCATATTTTTGAGGATTTGTTATCTTATCGTTTTCATGGAACTAAATTGGTTGATTCTGAAAAATTAAAAGAAGATATATCAAGCCTACGAAAATCAGCTGAGCGTGGTGGATGCTCCAGTAATAGTTTTATTTATTTATTAGAAAGTAAATTCTACCAAGAATTTGACTTTTGCAATGAGAACAATATTATTTGTGATAATAACAACTATACTAAAAGTCTTTATTACAATGTTGTTGCAGGTATTTTAAATAGTCATGCAACTCCTTCCAACAAAATAGCTAATATAATACCGCAAACAAAAATAGAAGAGTTAAGAAAAGAACATTTGCTTCTTTTAATCTTTCACATAACTAATAAAGATTTACTTTCTGCAATAAAGCAATATGATATAAAACAAATAGTTTTAAGCAAAGATAGTGTTGAGTATATACATAATATAATTGAGAATTTGAAAAATGCTATAACAAATAGTAAGTATACGAATTATATTGTTATTAATCGAGATATATTGAAAAACATAATTCAAAATATAATATCAATATCCAATAGAGTGGTAAACAATGAACTTCAGATTGCAGATATTTATTTGATTCTTAATTATATATGGGAAGGCTCTTTTACTTTGTCACCTTTTTCTTATGAATTAAGTGTTTTAGTAGATAAACAAAGACCAGATATTAATGATGCCAAAATATTCATTAACAATCTTGTATTTAATCATTATAGACGATTGGATATAAATCAAACTATTTTTCAATTGAGTCTTATATTGAAAGATAATAATCAGATAATCGAAAACATACATGGCTTAGAGGACATTCCAAATATAGAGGATGTTTTTTTAGATGCTTCTATTTTTGAAGTATTAAGTAATAAAGTTCAACATGAAATGATTGCTTATTTTAAAGAAAACATTAAAGAGTTATACTATTTACTTGTGCTGCATGAAAGTTACCATATCCCGATTTTGGATAAAAAAATACTGAAAGAGCTATTGGAAACTCCTTGTTTTGAGAAAAGCAACTATAAGGATACGGAAGAAATATCATCTTTAATTTTATCTCGTATTAGAAAAAATAGTGAGTACTCCATAATGTATGATATTATAGATGATTTTGCAAAACAAAATATTTGTTTTCAATTTTTCTTGGATCCTTTGAATTTTAGTGATTTGGATACGATACAGCCAACATGGGTGTGTCATTGTGAAGATAGTATAATCCAAAAATTATTAGAGAATAGAATAATAAGAGAAAAAGTAAAAGAATATGTTACAAATGATACTTTTGGAAAATTAGTTTTTGATCGTATTTGGAAATTACTATAAGTAAAAAGCACTCCGCTTATTTTCCATTTCCATTGAAAAAGTAGCGGAGTGTTTGTTTTTAAAGTTTCAGCTTGGGTTTGGGCTTTTCGGGCCGGTCAGGATCGGGATCGTCCTTGTTGCCGGACTTGGGAACGCCTCCGATGACGAGCTTGCCGCCAAGCGGTACTTACAATGCTAAATGTCATAGCGATGATAACAGTTACAGGAGCCTGTGACCTGTTCAATAATGAAATAGTGTGGGGATTATTATTAATCGTTGGTGGTTTTATTATATATTTTACTCACAATGTCTTTATAGATAGGAAAGATAAATATGTTACCTATTTCAAGAAGTTCGGGAAACAGAAATTCTGGAAGCTATTTATTTGGTATGTGCTATCTTACGGTATGGCTATAGCTTGTTACTGTTTCAGCTTAAAGCTTATTTTGATATTTCTTAAATAACAGGAAGAATATTTCGCTAACAACGCAGGATAACGGACAAGCCGTTCCCTGCTGAACCATTAATAACAACTTAAAGATGAACATAAAAAACAAGATATACCATACAGTCTATTTTCTCCTATTCGGAATAATAGTAGGTATTTTAAGGTGGTCTATATGTATAGTAGATACAAATGGAACAATGGATTTCACCCCATTTTTACAAGCGTTCTTGTTGATAGTCGCATTGTTATTGTTTGTAATCTTGGATATTATTTTGCATAAAGTAGCCTTGAGAGCGATTTCGATAACCATTCTATTGTGTTTCAATATATGGTCTTATACCTACTATTTCAAAATAGAAGAATTGCAAGAATATTGGAGTGGACTTAAATATTCACCTTATGACGCATATCTTCCACCCAATATTGATGATTTCATTTTTGTATGGTTGGCAAGCCAGATTCTTGTTTTTTATTTGTTCTTGACAATAGGCATTTCATATCTATTGAAAAGAAAAAAGTTATTAACGAAGCAGGGTGCGATATGAGGTCGTATAGATGAATGTTCAACGTCCGTTTTCACGGGCTGATAACAGACGATTGAACCCGTTGTTCCGTCAACGGTAGCCTACGGCAGGTGCGGATTCCCCCTGTATTGTGCTGTCGGACAACGTACTCCAACCCAAAGGTGCAGGCTGAACCGCGAGGGGATGCCAATGGCTGCTAACATCGGCAGTCTGGGGGCAAGGCTGGAACGGTATGGTTAGATTAATCGAACTGTCGTCAGAAGCGTCGTCAGTTAGAAGGAGCTAAGGATGTTGTAAGGCTCTGACCAAAATGGTGAAATAGTCAGGTTGCTTCTGTCCTGCTTAGAAGCACACGGATGTTTGACTATCGGCGTAATAGACAGAACCTAACCCGTTCGTCAGTCATCTATACGGAACATAGTAAACCTGTATCTCTCTTGTAGAACCACAAGTAAGCTGACCGCAAGGAAAGCCGAATGGGGTGCACAGGTAGAAGATTGCGGAGAAAGCGAATGCCGTCCTATAATGGGATGGATAGAAGTTGAAACATCACTTCACACGAAAGTGGGCAGACTTCCGCATGGTGGTTATAATCTTTACAAGAAACTTTTAGAACTTTCAAAAGGAGGAAAGCAAATGAACGAAACAAAATCGTGTGCGCCTGCTGACTTATGGACGGCTTGGGAACAGATACAATGGAACAAGTGCGAACATGAAGTCCGAAAGCTGCAAGCTCGTATTGTAAAGGCTCAAAAGGAAGGCAGACACAACAAAGTAAAAGCCTTGCAGTGGATGCTGACACATTCGTTTTACGGGAAAGCATTAGCGGTAAAACGTGTAACGTCTAACGCAGGCAAGAATACGACAGGCGTTGACCATGTAAAATGGGACACGCCTCGTAAGAAAATGGATGCGATAGCCGACTTGAAAAGAAGGGGCTACCGTCCACAACCCCTGCGGAGGGTGAACATAGAGAAAAGTAACGGTAAGTTACGCCCGCTTGGAATACCCACACTCAAAGACAGGGCGATGCAAGCGTTGTACCATTTAGCACTTGACCCTGTGGCGGAAGCTACGGCGGATACACATTCATATGGCTTCCGAAAAGAACGGAGCACAAGGGATGCAAAGGAAATGTGCTTCACGGTACTATCCCGCAAAATTGCTCCGCAATGGGTATTGGAGGGTGATATAAAAGGATGCTTCGACCACATCAGTCATGAATGGATGTTGAAACATATCCCTATGGATAAGATGATACTACGGAAATGGCTCAAAAGTGGTTATGTATTCCACAACAAACTATATCCCACCTATGAGGGTACTCCACAAGGCGGTATCATTTCACCTACTCTCGCCAACATGGTGCTGAGCGGTATGCAGACAATGCTATCCGAACGGTTCAAGGTCAGAATGGGCAAAAACTACTACAATCCCAAAATAAACATTGTCAAATATGCTGACGACTTCATCGTTACAGGCAAAAATAAGGAGATTTTGGAAAAGGAAGTCAAGCCCGCCATAAAAGAATTTCTTGCAGAAAGGGGACTGACGCTCTCGGATGAGAAAACGAAGATTACCCATATAAGTGAGGGATTCGATTTCTTGGGCTATAACTTCAAGAAATACAATGGTAAACTGATAGTCAAACCAGCGGACAAGGCGGTCAAAAACCTGCTGGAAAAAGTGAAAACGATAACACGTAAATATTGTTCCGCTTCACAGATTACCTTGATTAGAACTCTGAACCCTATAATACAAGGATGGAGCAATTATTATAAAACGTGTTCAAACGGCAAGGTTAAAGTAAGAACTGACTATCTGATATACAACATCATACGCAGATGGGCAGACCGCAGACACAACAAGAAAAGCAAAACTTGGGTGTCAAAAAGGTATTACCACACAATGGGAAAAGAGCACTGGCGATTTGGTACATGGATTAAGAAAGAAGGGCAAAAACAATTCTTCTACTTGAAAAGATTGACGGATGTCCCCAAAACAGACCATATACTAATCAAAGGCGATGCTAACCCCTATGATATGGAATATCAGGCTTACTTTGACAAAAGGCATACACGGAATATCTTAGACCACTTCAATGGTGGCAGATATATACGCAATATGTGGGAGAAACAGATGAGAAGGTGCAGAGCCTGTGGCGAGCCGATTACGACCAATACCCCGTGGTTAATGACCTATCGGGTAGTGAATAATAAACGGATAAAGTACCTTGTTCATGAGGATTGTTGTAAATTTACCAACGTAAACGAATGGAGGTTCCTATGAGCCGGCTTAGTGAAATAAGCTTTGAGCCGCTTGAGCCGTATGATGGGAAACTATCATGTACGGTTCTTAGGGGGGAAAGGGGCAGCAATGCCCCCGACCTACCCGATATAACGGCAAGCCGTTCCCCGCTTAACCATTAGTTGCAATATGAAAAGAGTAATTATACTTTATATTTTATTCTTGCTTTCACCTTATACTTTTGCACAAAACTATAAGGAAACTATTCAAACAGAGATTGATGCAATAAACAAAATGCCTTTGAGAATTGCATACCTTGTTCCTTTAGATAGTTTAGGAAAAGTAATAGAGGATGAATATATGGAATTTGATCAAATCCATTCATACAAAATCTTAGATGATGGTCAAATTAAGAATGCCAATATATTGTTCACTATGTATTTCGATAGCGATAACAATATTAGGAAAGTATTTAAGCGATGGGCTGACGGGGGTGCATTGCATAGTATCGCATATTATGATTCTAATGGGCGATTGATATATGGGGTATATAATAGAGGAGATGAAACTCACGGAAAGTTGTATGCTGACGCTCCGGGTTTTCATATAGAGCATTTTCCTGAAGAGAATGAATGTAATGACTGTTTTGAAGCATACCTATTCTTATCTACGAAATGCATGGAAGCTCAGTATAATATAATATTACAGAGCCCTCCAAATGCTAAAAGGACGATTTTGACGCCACAAGTTGGAAATAGTGCCATACTATGCAGTTCTTACATTTATTCTTTGCCTAATGGAGAAAAAACTACCAAAGGCGAAGATGGTATAGCAGTCAATTTTGGAATGCCTGTTGTCATAAGTAATTTAACAAATGACTGGTGCAAAATAAATTCCATTTTTAATGCTCCTATAGGTTATATACCTATTCAAGACATTGAAATCATTAAGTAAATATAGTCAGCAACTAACAAGGTCGAGATAACAGCTTAACGCTGTTCCTCACCAAACCATTATAAACAATAGTGCAAAATATGAAACAGAAAAATTATATATTCAAATTATTATTGAAAATTTGGTTTAGCACATATTTTATTTATATGTTTTACCTTATATGTATGACAATAATTGTTGAAAAAGATACAATCAATCATCCACATTGTTATGTTAGTCCTGTAATACCATATTTTTATTGTTTATTCATTTCATCCATATTATCAGGTATTTCTATTACAATGTTTCTTAATTGTTTTGCAATAATAAGGAATAATTCGCTATATAGTTTTTTTTCTTTTTTTCTGGCACATATCCTAATAATGTTATATGTTTATATAGAATCTGAATATAAAATAGTATCAACCTTGAACTTATATACAATTCCATTTATGGTAATTTTACTATGCTTGTATATAATATTCAGAAAAAAAGTACAGCTAACAAGCACCTGTGCCACCTCACGGCGGCAAGATGCATCTCATTAACAACATTATGAATACAATGGCAATGAAGCTGCTTAATACTATTATACTCTGTTTGTTTCTGCCTTTGGACATTGTAAGCCAAGTGCATGATACAGACACCTTATGTTATAAGAATGACACGATATATCAAGAGTTAAGAATCACAAGGGTCAATGAAAAGAGAATTTATTTCGTCTTGTCATCCACCAAAGAAGACGGTAAGCTAACAGATATGCATAAAGGTTATGCTTCTATATCCGATTACGCTTATCTTGCTTCTGAAACAGATTTCGCAGAAGATGGTTCATTGTATCCTGTCGTTGAATATTGGTATGAAGATTCAGATATATCATTTTCCATAAGAGTCAGTTATGATATGGGCTTAGCTACAATTTCATGTGCAGAGAGCCTTTCATTGCCTTATATTTATAAGCTGAAAAAGAAATAGAGTTGTTAACAAGCACCTGTGCCACCTAATGGTGGCAAGCTGCATCCCATTATCAAACATGAAAAAATAAGTCCCGCCATATTGATTATATTTGTTATACTTTTTTGCTCTTTCAACCCCATAGGAGATAGCATTAAAGTTGAACAAGCTGCATCAGATTATCCTATTCTTGTAAGGAAATCTAATAATGGAATTTACCGTATTTCTTACCCTTTGGTTTATCGAATACATAATTCATCAACTAAAAGATATAGAATTAGAGTGAATTATTACTATGGTAATCTTCCATATTCATACTCATTAGTAAATGAATGGAGTCCTGTTTTTGTACTACGGAATTTCAATAATGAAATAGTTCGTGCGACAGAACGAGGACGGCTGATTATTGAAGGTTTAGAAACTAAAGAATATATTGTATATCCTTCGCATAATGTCCCCAAAGAGGATTCTCTGCAATGTTTGCTTGAAACATATTTCAACAAGAACGATTTTTTGCCATGTCCATACAAAATAGATACAATGTATTATGGAAATGTGCGAAAAATGGGTAAACTAAGTGATTTCAGGAAGGTGCATCCTGATGTAATAAATGATTTTTTAGGTAAGGACAGTGTTAAATTCGGATTTTACCTTTTATGGGAAAAAGTTTTACCAGAGGTATATGTCCTTCCAGTTAAAATAGATTTTGATAACAAGGAAAGATAACACCTAAACGGCATTCCTTTCCAAACCATTATCAGCACTAAGAATATGAATATTCAACTTAAAAAATATACAAGGTTAACAGTGAAAATTACAATGATGGCTGTTTCATTATTCTGCTTATTTTCCGTAAGTTGTATCAACAAACAGAAAAGAGAGTACAGACATATGTGTGATAGTCTGAGCAAGATGGATTTTCCTCCAAGAGTTCTTGATACATTATTTTTCCGGAAGTATGGAAACGGAATTGAGGTTGATACTACATTCCCCAATGGAGAACAACATCTAATACAATTAGATTATGCAAACAACTATTATTATGCAATAGAGTACCCAAACATACCGATTATAGATGTGATGTCGTATGATGGAAAGGACGGAAAGCTGATAGACTGGCATCAACGATTTATTGACTGGAACAACATATCACCTTGGGTATGGTATGATAAAGAAGGAAACGTATGCGAATTGAGTGCTACTTGCTCCGAAGAGAAAGATTATATTTATCCTACTTACTCCATTCATCAGTTAATAGAGAAACTGAAACAGGAAAATATAGATTTGTTCCATAACACTTCCATATATTATGGAACAGACTATCGGGATGCTGATTCCATTCCATATAAAAAATGTGGATGGTATGTTATGATGAAAGATACCACCGTCTCTAATGATACTTGCAACATGACTGTGAGATTATATGATGGTAAAACAGGCAGATTATCAGATGTATATAGAGGAAGATGGCAGGGGGATAACTAAAACGAATATGCTGAAACAAGTACCTGTGCCACCTCACGGCGGCAAGATGCATCTCATTAGGCACAGCTTATAATAACCTATAAATGACAATAGTATGAAGAATTTGAAGAAACTTTGTGAATATTTTGCAGTCGCATTCCCCATAGTGCTGGTATGCGGCTTCATCGGACTTGTAATCAAAGAAGTGCAAAGTCGAGAAAACAACTTAATGTTATTTCTCACCAAACCATTAAAGGCATGAGGAATTTATTGGAAAAATATTACAACATCAATTTTTACTGCTCTTATAAGTTGCAGTTTTTCATTTTTAGGAGGATGCTAAATCCTTTCTATTGGCTAAGTCTCTCGAAATGGAAAAACGGCTATATAAATCGGTGCATTTCGATTAATAAGAGGCAAGAAGCTGCCAGAATGAATAAAGGTGTCGATGTCTATATCAGCAGTACGGCGAGTAACACCCCGTTCATCATCAGCCTTTGGATATGTTGTCTTGTCTGCCTTGCTTACATCAAGATTTTCAGAATAAGCCTATTAAGCATTTTGGAAAACGGTATCTATATTTTGCTTTCGATACTCATCGGGGTATGTGGATATTATGTTAATGAAATATTTCTGTTCAAGAACGACAAATACAAGAAGTATTTTGCCGAGTTTGACAAAAAGAAAAGGTATCTGCTCTACTACGGCATCTATGTCGTTTCCCTGATTATACGGTTAGCGACATTCTATTTATTGCTCGCCAGCGCATGAGGGAATACAAATTGAAAAGTAAAAATAGTTATGAGCTATATTACGGCAGAAAGATTGGGAAGAGTTCTTATATGGGCATGGAACAAGTATGTGAAGAAAACTGCCATTCCTTACAAGGAAATTGATTTTCATTATTCGGATTGGGTTTTTCTCCTGACAGGTCTTGTCTTTTTGGGAATTGTGCTGGGTATGACCCTGCTTTATTTTGCATTTTGGAGAACATAATTCATCGACTATATATGAGTAAAAGAATAAAAAAAACAGATAACTATTTTGAACGAGTGAAGCAACGTGCCAACCGGACGAATTACAGGTATTATTTTTTTGATTACCTGTACTTCAAAGGTGAGCAAGGTCATAAAATGAGGTCCCGATGTTCAGGGGTACTCATGCTATCCTTATATTGGTGGTTTATAATAGAAATCCCGTGTATTCCGCTATTTGACAGAAACTTGCCACATACATGGTATTTGTTATGTTGTATGGGAATGTTTCTTTTTCCTGTCTTGTTTTGCCTTGTTAGGTATCGAAAAGATAGAACATCTGCATTAGTAAACCATTATCGTCATTCGTCCAAAAATAAGATTACGATAACTTTGCTACTATTACTTCCTATGGTATTATGTGGATTTGAGCTATGGCTATTAGCTAAGTTGGGATGGATTATTTGTAAATGGTGTTAGAATACAATCCGGTGTATATATAAGGTATATTGTTTATTTGTAAAGAAGTAGAGAATGAAAACGAAATTAAAATACCCGATATTCAGCTTTGCCCCCAAAGGCTTGGCTATGGATTATAGGATAGAAGATTGAGCATATGAGGACAAGAGAATATTCGACAGACGAGCTATTGCTAATCGCCAACAATGTAACCGGTGAATATACCGACAAGCAGGTACGGCAGGCAAAGCTGGAACTGTACAACCGAGGCGTGGACGACAAGGTGATCGCCGACATCATGGAAGAGAAGGAGGAAGCCTTCATGCGACGGCTGGATGCCGCCGCACGTGCTGAGAAAGCCCGCATGGACAAACAGAACGAGAAGAACAGGAATGTCAGTTACCGATGGTGGGAAATGCTCGTCATATTTATATTTGCACCGTTCTATCTGTGCAGGCAGCACTATCTGCCAAGCGACTTCTTCCCCAAACTGAAACAGCTGAAAGCCGAAAAGTATGATTTGAAATTCAGGCAACGGATCATCTGTCTGCTTGCCGGAGATATGGTCTGGATTTTCATCTACTGGGTGTATTATTCCTTTGTAAAGAATTAAAGGATGAGATGAAGTCCCTAATTCCATTTCCAGACACGGAAGCATTTCCGGCGAAAAACGGAAGCGGTAACCGGTCTATGGCGGTTATCTTTGCAGGATTTCATACATTACCGATTTATCCATTAAAAACACATTATCATGGAAACGAAGTTTATCGAACAGCTGGTGATGACCGTACCGGAATCACTGAGAGAAACAACCCTTGCCCTCCAAACGGAAGTGGAGGAACTGCTAAAGGCGAAAAGTACGAAAAAATTCCTTGTACTGGAACCCTATTCCCGGAATACGGAACTGTGCCGCCATATCCTGCGGCGTATGGAAAAACTGCCCGAACTGCCTTCCGTGTCATGCAAAGAGTACCGGCCATTGCTGATGCTGCTCTCCCTCTCCAAAGAGGTGGAGATACAGAACGACCTGCTGCACCATTTCGTCGAGCCTTACCGGAAAGCGTACCGCACGCCGGAGATGCTCTATCTGTGCGAGGTGCTGTACCATACCGGCACTCCACAACCCCTGTACAACATGTGTAATGAGGTATGCGACTACTTCTTCGTGGAACGGCGCAAACAGATCAGCCGGCAGTACACACCGCTTACCGAGCTGGATTTCCAGTTTGCCGAGAAACGGCTGAAGCCGCTGTATGCCGCCGTGTTCCGGATGAAGGTGAACCGCTACAGCTACCGGACGCACAGTGTGGAGGAACTCGCCGGAATGTTCTGCATGAGCGTTTCGACCTTCCGTGACAAGTTCCGCAAGATCTACCACCGCCCGGCCAACAGATGGCTCCAGGAACAACGTATCGGACAGATACGGCGGGACTTGAAATATTACTATGACCGTCCGCTAATGGAAATAGCCGAGAAGAACGGATTCGCATCGGCCAACCGTTTCTGGGAGTTCTGTATGGAACAGATGAAGCAAAGTCCGAGCGAGCTGCACAAGTGATCCGCCTGGGTTATGAACCAAACGTTATTTCTTCCTCAATATCAGTACTTT
>ERZ779654.869-NODE-869-length-16315-cov-2.899508_pt1 | contig 16315 bp, 9 predicted proteins | sample MGYA00511075_ERZ779654 | MGnify/ENA primary metagenome ERZ779654 (study PRJEB29588, sample SAMEA2155636) | human gut metagenome | biome: human gut; feature: human-associated habitat; material: faeces | place: Denmark | collected 2008/2010 ...
AACCGCTGGTTCCGCTTCCGACGTGCCATACCAGCGCCGCCGGGCAGTATATATTGTCATAACCCGCAATCCGGGCTCTATAGCCCACATCAATATCTTCCAGATAAGCAAAATGCGCTTCGTCAAAATAGCCGATCTCCTCAAATACCTGACGTCTGTAAATTGCCGCTCCGCCACAGGCTGAGAATATGCTGACATTCTTGTCATAATCCACAGCAGGCCGGCCTTTTCCCCGGGAATATGCCCATCCCAGAACGCAGTAGCGGTCTCCCGCATCATCCAGCAGCTCTGGCTTATCCCACATAAGCATTTTGGCGCTGACGGAAAAGATCTTTTCATCCTTCCGAATGGCATCATACAGTCCTTTCACAAATCCAGCTTCTACTCTGGTATCGTTGTTCAACAGGATCACATAGGGGCTTCGTGCCTCCCGGATTCCCAGATTCACCGCATGACAGAAGCCGGTGTTCTCCGGCAGGGCGATCAGACGCACCTGCGGTTTTCCCCCCTCTTCGGTGCCTCTTTTTTGCGACACCATTCGCTGTCCAGATATTCCACGCTCCCGTCAGCAGAACCATTGTCTATGATCAGCACTTCATATTCCGGTGCATTTTCCTGTCCCTGACACAGGGAAGCCATGCATTCCGGTAAATATTTCATTCCGTTGTAATTGGGTATAACGACGGTTACTTCCTTCATAGTCTCTCCCATTTCTCCGGATACTCCGGCAGATACAGCAGTCTTCCCCGTTTTCGTAATGCTTCCGATAATTGCAGACTTAAAAGCCGGATATCTGCCCCGGCAGGCAGTGTGGAGCTGTCAAATACCGGCTGTTGTTCCGGACCTCTTACTACTTCCGTATAAGGCACTCCCACGATTTTTTCAAACAATTCCCTGTCAGCTGACCGGATCCTGATGCAGCGAAGGTCTAACGCTTCTGCATCCTGGGACAGCTCCGCCCGATGAAGATAACCACCATAGTCCTTCGGCAGTCCCTCATAGAACACCTTTCCGTCCGCAGTCATTCTGCCGCCGGCGATCCTGCCGCGGTTTTTCCCGGACAGCACTCTGCCACCTACGGCAGCCACATCCGGTCTCTCCTGTAATACCTCTGTATATTGTAACCGATAAAATCCTACATGTCTGGTCTCCTCTGCCTTTGCCGGGATCCCACGTTCTGCAGCATGATCCTGCAGTGCACGCAGCCCCGCTTCGTAAGCATATTTCTTGCTGTGGGGATTGGCTGCTGTAGATGCTTCATGGCATCTCCAGTGATACAGCACTCTGGGAATATGAAGAATTCTCTCCTCACCGGAGCGGCCATCTTCAGCCAGCACCTCTGACACTGCCCGCAGCACCAGATCATAGTCCTGGGCACCGTCGCATTCTGGCCGGAATGCCAGTTTCTTCATCAGATCTGCATCCATCACCAGAAAATGGCAGATATAGTTATTACTCAGGATTAAATCGTAATTAAAGTCTTCTTTATGGTTGGGATCGTAATATTTTGTCTCATCCCCGTTGCATTTGTCTTCATCCGAATAAGCGAATGCAACTCTGACACCTCTGTCATTTGCTTTGGTAATAGCATCTGCCATCTCATACAGAGCATCCGGTGTCAATACATCATCATGATCCAGCAGGCCGATATATTCTCCCCTTGCATAGGGTAATGCCTGATTGGTATTCGCCGCAATTCCGGCATTTTCCGTAAGGTGTATATAGTGGATCCTTGCATCCGCTGCAATAGTTTCCGCATTTTCCAGGAGCCGTTCTGTCAGGAATCCCTGATTTGTCAACGTCTCCTCCACACTGTGATCCTCTGTGGCATCCGCCAGAATCAGTTCCCAGTGAGGATAGCTCTGTTGCATAACGCTTGTTATCATTCTGTTCAGATAGATTTCCGGGGTACGGTACAACGGCACCACAATGCTGAGTGTAACCGGATTATCCCATTTTCTGCAACTTTGCCTTTCCAGTTCCTCTTCCGGACAGGGCACATAAAAATAGCGGTCTGTCTCTGTCAGGCGTTCCCTTACAGAGATCCAGGTTTCCCTCAGGCCGTTGCGTTGCAAATAATATAGAGTTTTCTTAAGGTTTGCTATGTTCAGCTTTGCCACGGATACCTCCACTTTTATAAAAGAGCAAATCGCCCTTCCCGGGCGATTCGCTCTTAAAAATAACATTAACTATTCAGAACCCAATTCGCAAAATCGCTCTTCCAGAGCTTTCCTGAATAACATACTTGCATGCTATGATGCCAGGGTCAAAAGGTCTAAGCCCACATGAGCTTGCTCATAGGTGGGTGAAAGACCTTAGGACCCGCCCCGATATGAGCATAAAAGTGGGATGATAATCCCACGATATGCGAATATTGGGTAGGATTGTGGGAGTGCGTAGCACGGAACAATCCGTAGGCATCAAAGTCGGGGGCTTTTGACCCCGACATCATGCTATTTGCTCATGGTGGTTACAGTACAGCCTTTACATCCTCGGTCAGCTTCTCTACCTTGGCCTGTGCATCCTCTATGCTGTTACCTTTAACACCCATGTAGAACTTGATCTTGGGCTCGGTTCCGGAAGGACGGGCGCAGCACCATGCATTGTCGGGAAGCTCAAAATACAGGACATTAGACTTGGGAAGTCCGGTAGTGGTCTTCTCGCCGCTATCCATGTCGATGACTACATCGTTCAGATAGTCACGGAATTTCTCCACTTTCAGGTCACCGAATGCCTTGGGCGGATTCTTACGAAGCTTATCCATGATCTCGGCGATCTGTCTTGCACCGTCGATACCCTTCATGGTAATGGTGTACTGGGTCTCCTTGAAGTAACCGTATTTCTCATACATGGATACCATCATATCCCACAGAGTCATGTTGTGCTTCTTGCAGTAAGCCGCCACTTCACACAGACACATAACTGCTACAACTGCATCCTTATCTCTTGCATGAGTACCTGCCAGACAGCCGTAGCTCTCTTCCAGACCGAATACATAATTGTTGCTGCCGGTCTGCTCGAAGAACTTGATCTGCTCACCGATGAACTTGAAGCCGGTCAGTACTTCGATCAGCTTTACACCATAAGCTTCGGTGATGGGCTTGGTCATATTGGTGGTAACGATGGTGGTTACCAGTGCGGGATTCTCGGGCATAGCGCCGGTAGCAGTCTTCTCTCTCAGGATATATTCTGCGATCAGCATACCGGACATGTTACCGGTAAATGCCACATACTCGCCGGTCTTGGTATCCTTGGCATACACACCCAGACGGTCTGCATCGGGATCGGTTGCCAGAACGATGTCCGCATCCTTCTCCTTGGCCAGACGCAGTGCGTATGTAAATGCCTTGGGATCCTCAGGGTTCGGGTAATCCAGTGTGGTGAAGTTTGGATCCGGATTCTCCTGTTCGGGAACTACATAGACGTGCTTAAATCCCAGCTCGGACAGGATACGTCTTACCGGCTTGTTACCGGTACCGCATAACGGAGTATATACGATCTTGATGTCATCAGCCATTTCCTGAATAACATCGGGATGAATGATCTGCTTCTTCAGCTCAGCCATGTACTTGTCATCGATCTCTTTACCGATCACCTGATAGAGGCCTGCTTTTTCCGCATCTTCTCTGCTCATGGTCTTCACGGTATGATAATCCTTGATGGCCTGTACTTCGGTGATGATGTCCTTATCGATAGGAGCGGTTACCTGTGCGCCGTCCTCCCAGTATACTTTGTAGCCGTTGTACTCAGGAGGGTTGTGGCTTGCGGTCACTACGATACCTGCGGTACATCCCAGCGTACGAAGGGCAAAGGACAGTTCCGGGGTAGGCCTTAAAGATTCAAAAATGTATGCCTTGATGCCATTGGCTGCCAGACATCTTGCTGCCTCATCGGAAAACTCGGGAGACATGCGGCGGGAGTCAAATGCGATAGCCACACCCTTGCTCTGGGTGCCGCGCTTAATGATATAATTAGCAAGACCCTGAGTTGCCTTACGAACGGTATATACGTTCATGCGGTTGGTTCCTGCACCGATCACGCCACGTAAACCGCCGGTACCGAATTCCAGTTCCTTGTAAAAACGATCTTCCACTTCTGCCTCGTTGTTGCGGATTGCCAGAAGTTCATCCTTGGTCTTCTGGTCAAAATAATCATCATTCAACCAGAAATTCAGTTCGTCCATATAACTCATTTTCCTATCCTCCTGTTTTATCGCTATCTTTATCTTTCTTCAGTAAACGCTCTCCGCCATTATTTTACCATAGATTACCTTTACTGAAAAGAGCAATTTAACGTCCGCTAACCGGATCTCTCAGCGCGTAGTCACTGCGATCCAGAGAGAAATTCGGGTTGTAATAGGGGTCTCCTGCTTCCAGCTCTGCCTTCCATTTTTCACGGAAATGCTCGGATTCTTTGTTGTAACGCTCCGCCTTCTCTCCCTGATCATCCAGACCTCTGGAAATAGATTCATAATGATACAGTTCCGCAAAAGGGGTCCATACATTCAGCAGTCCCAGTTTGCGCAGTTTCAGGCAGAAATCCACGTCATTCAGAGAGATCACAAAGCTCTCGTCCAGTCCTCCCACCTGCTCATACAGACTCTTTTTCACCAACAGACATGCTCCGGTCACTGCCGTGGCATTCTGGGTATAACACAGGCGTCCCATGTAGCCGAGGTTCTGTACCGGAATACGATAATGGGTATGTCCTGCGGTGCGATGTGCCCCCAGTCCGATGACTACACCGGCATGCTGGATCGTCTTGTCCGCATAATACAGCTTTGCACCTACGGCACCCACATCTTCCCGCTGTGCATACATCAGCATCTCTTCCATCCAGTTGGCAGTGATCACTTCCGTATCATTGTTCAGCAAAAGGATATAATCTCCGGTGGCATAGGATACTCCCAGATTATTTACAGCAGAATAATTAAAGTCACCATGATAGGTCACCACAGAGATCCGGCCGTCCTCGCTGTGCAGAATCCCGCCGTCATGACCGCAGACGGTATGCAGCTTGCATCTTTCTGCGTAGGAATCATTGCCGGACAATCCCAGCAGCTGGGAATAGTAATCCCGGATTTCCGGTGTGGTGCTGTTGTTCTCCACCACGATGATCTCGTAGTTGCTCCAGGTGCTGTTCTTCTGAATAGAAGTAATACATCTCTTCAGATCTTCCACGTGATCCTTGTTGGCGATCACGATGGAGATCTTCGGATCTCCCAGAATCTGATAGCGGATCCGGAAAATTGTGGCACAGGCTCTGGTACTGGTGATCTGAAAATGTTTGAATCCATGCTTTTTCAGATGATCCGCCACGGCACCCTTTGCCGCCTCGATGGCATAGGGCTTTGCGTCAATACTGGCGGCGGTACTGCCCGCATGGCTTCTCCAGTAATACATCAGTCTGGGCACATGTACGATCTTTTGTGCTCTGTCCGTCAGACGCAGGATCATATCGTGGTCCTGCGCACCGTCAAAAGCCGTACGGAACAGTTCCTCGCCTTCCAGAAGTTTTCTGGAAAAGACGCTGAAATGACAGATATAATTGTTGGCCCGCAGATTATCAGGTGCATAATCCGGCTTAAAATGCATGGTCAGCATTTTATTAATATTGTCCTCCTGGAAGGTGGTCTCATCACAGTACAGATAATCCGCACCCTGTTCATTGATTTCCTTGACATAGGCATACAATACGGAAGGATGCAGAATGTCATCCTGATCGAACAGCCCGATATAGTCTCCGGTGGCCAGCTTGTAACACTCATTGGTGTTGTAGGAAATACCTCCGTTATGGTCCAGGTGCTTATATACAATACGGCCATCTGATTTCGCCGCGTACTCCTTGCAGAGTTCTTCGATGTAAGCATGTTCCGCATCGGAACCGTCCGCCAGACACAGTTCCCAGTTCTGATAGGTCTGGTTCATGACGCAGTCCAGCATCTGTATCTGGAACTCTCTCTTGTTATTCCACAACGGCACGAGAATACTGATCTTCGGCATATAGGGGAATACCGTTTCTTCCTCTTTCTTCCTCTGCTCCGCATCGGGAAAGCTTCCGGTACCGTAGGATTCCATCAGGCTCTTCTGGTGACTCTTGTTACGGATCTTCCGCAGAATATCTTTGGGACCACCGCAATGAGACAGCCGTTCCTTCTGTCTCTGGGCAAAATGGATCACACTTCTGGCAGGTCCTGTAGCCTTCCAGAATTTATTTTTCTTGATTCGGTCCAGTTTGAACTGCAGATCTTCCTTCTCCGATTCCAGTACTACGATCTTGTCCGCCAGATCCGCACATTTTTCATGCTCTCTCTCGTAGGCTTCCTTATAATTGATCTCGGTGTTGCTCTCTGACATATGTCTCCTCCGTGATGCTTTCACCGCATTTTAGCGGATCATGCATCTGTTTTATTCTTTTGCTGCCGGAAGCTCTACGGTCAGATATTTTCCCGTAGTATTCCAAAGTTTCAGCTTGCTGACACGATTCACCACAAGAACAGCGATCGTATAGTTTCCCGCCGGCAGTTGTTCTCCTTCTCTGAGGACACAAAAGCCGCCCAATGCCACATTTTTCTGATCCGGAAGATTTTCCTCCAGTTCCTGTCGGTAGGCAGGCATCAACTGCATGGACCACACATCCTGTTCTTCTGTTTCCCCACAGGGAATCAGCAACAGATGTTTTTCATAGCAGGCATTATCGTCTCCCAGAATTACACTGTATCCCTGGATCCGCTCCGGTCCCGCTGTCTCTACTCTGGCCATCAGGCAGTTATCCCTGCGGATCTTCTGTAATTCCTCTCCGCCAGGAAGTCCCCTTTTCCAGAAAGGCTCCTGTAAAACATTCCGATCTGTCAGATATGCCGGAACCACACGGCTGTCCAGTCCCTCCCGGTTCAGCCCCTTCGGGTAAAAAGGATCCTCTCCCCGGAACTGTGGATGCATCTGGTAGAGCAGTTCTCTCTCCTGTACCAGACGCTGCATTTTCTCAGGACTTTCATCGCTTCCCCGGCTGAGAGATTCATGGTGATATGCAAAGCGGTCGTTCCACACCACATTGTAGTATCCCATTTCCAGAAGCCGGAAGCCCAGTTCCACATCATTATAGGCTACCCGCAACACTTCCCGGAATCCTCCGGCCTCCCGGAACACCTCTGTCCGGATCAGGAGACAGGCTCCCGTCACGGCCACACAATCCTGTGTAAAACGGTTCCGTCCAAAATAGTAGCTTCTGTCATCCTCCATAAATTGTAGCTTATGCACCGGTCCCACCGGCAGATTGACAATGCCGTCATGCTGGATCTTCACGGAATCCGGATAATAAAGTTTCAGTCCCACACTGCCCACATAAGGCTGCAAGGCTCTGGACACCATTTTATCCAGCCAGTCATTCTCACATAATTCAATATCATCATTTAAGAACAGCAGCAGCTTGCCATCTGCCAGTTCTGCGCCACGATTACACATGGTGGAAAAATTGAACTCCGCAGGCTCATATACATACCGGATCGGTGTTCCGGCTGTCCGGATTTCTTCCACCAGCTGTTCTGTTTTTTTCCTGTTTTCCTCGTTACTTCCGTTATCTATCAGCAGGATTTCCACCGGAACACTGCCCTCCGGGCGTTGCGTCAGCGACCGCAGACATTTTCCCAGTACGGAAGGATTATCTTTGGAAGGAATGATCACAGAGACCCTAAGCTCTCTGGCGAACAGTTCTCTGGCTTCCTCTGCCGCTTTGGCCGCCAGTTCCACGGACAGTTTTGCGGATTCCGCTGCCGTCCGGTACTCTTCCCAGGGGTTCTGCTCATCTTCCGCTTTCTCCCGGCTGGTTTCTGCCGGTCCCTGCAGTCCGATTCCCGCAGTACCAAAAGTGCCGTGAAACAGCACTTCTTCCAGATGTCCAATGGTATGACAGCCTCTCTCAAATCCACCGGCCGCCAGAAACAGCCGGTCCATCAGGGGACGGATCTCTTCCGCTTTCGAAAATACTATTTCCCTGCCGGTGCTCTCTCCTTCTGTCACAGCCCCGGGCTCCCCCAGTTTCTGCAACAGTCTGCTCCGCACTGCCACGACGCTTCCCACATAGAAGAAAGCCCGGTAGGTATCCGGAGCCCAGCAAGGCTTAAACCAGGGGATCACACGCTCTCCGTTCTCTGACAGCAGATCTTCATCTCCATAGACGATCTCTGCCTCCGGATGCTTCACAAAATACGCATTGATCCGCTCCACAGCATTTTCCGCCAGCTGTCCTTTCTGCTGCCTGTAGATCACGAATTCCGCAAGACCGGCTCTTTCCCCGATCTCTGTGACCACTGTTTCCGCAATCTTTTTTTCCTGCTCCGCAGCCCATTGCGCGTAGGTCACCCGCAGCTTTGCCAGTTCTGCTTCATACTTTTTATCCTGTTGTCTGACAAGCATCTGCTTTACTGACGTCCGAATGCTCAAGTTTCCTGTCTCCTTAGAAAAATTTTTTCACCGCTCCCACCATGTCACTTGCCACAGCAAGGGGAATCTGCACGATCTCCATTTTCACAGTCAGGATGTTCTCTGCCTTTCTGTCCAATGCATCCACACGGATCGTCAGATTCGGATCCTCCGTGGGAAATACCACGCTGGGATGCTCCGCACCGTCTGCGGACTTTAAGATTTTTCCATTGGTGGTAACGATCTTTTTGTCCTGCACAGGAACCGGCTGTCCGTTCATGGTAAGCTCCCGGATTTTACACACGCAGGCGCACATGGCCGGATCCAGCCGTAAATAATGGACATTTCCATCGAAATTCACCGTAAATTCCGCCTGTTTTTCCTCTGCATAGACGTTCTCCGGGAAATAGGAATTTTCTTCGGAAAATCCCTGTCCCTTGTCCTCATAGATCTGTACCCTGAGTTCTCCCTCCGTCTGACGGAACCGTCCGATCCATTCCGTGGGCTTATAAATTTCGCCGCCTAAGAGATTGCGGATCTCACCCATGGACAATTTCTGTCCGGTCACATATTTCTGAAATTCCATCTCCTGCTCTCTGTACTGTCTGGCTTCGTTTTCCGTGATGCCCAGACGATCCAGAATACGATCCAGTTCCAGTGCATTACGTCTTTCATCTTCCAGTACATAACAGTATACAGCCCGGAAGGCCAGAGCTCTGGTCTCTATGGGACGGTCAAAAGTCCATTCATAATCAATCAGTGTCCAGTGGTCACCATCCACCAGAATATTGGCAAAGATCAGATCAAAGTCCGCCACCGGCACATCCTCCCCGTAGCCCACTCTCTCCAGATATTCTGCGAACAGGTTGTGAAATCCCTCCACATCCTGCCTGTCCAGGCATTCGTCCATCAGTTCCGACAGCGGTCTGCCCGGCACGAACTCAAATTCCGCATAAGGTATGCCGTTCTCTTCTCTCAGATGGCAGACATTGACATCCAGACTGCTTCCCGCATACCGTTCCTTCAATTTTTCATAAGCCTCCGGCATATGACGCACATGGGCTTCCGCTTCTTTTGTCAGCGGATATTTTCGGACCGTCTTACAGCCTTCCTTGTCCCGCAGGATCTCGGTGCGGATCCGGAAGCTTTCCGCACGGTCATTGGAATATCTGGCATATTTCAGATCCAGAGGTGCTCCGATCACCGCCATATAGGAATTGGAAAAAACGGAAAACAATCCTTCCTCCACAATTCCGTCAAAAGCACTCTTCTCATCGAACAACAGCATTCTGTCCCGGTCAAAATTCCGCAGATTGTTGGACAGCTCTCCACGTCCTGGAAGATAAGCATCGGAATAGACTGTGGTCATAAATTTATAATCGGGATACGGATAATAAAAACTGCGTTCTCCCACACCGCAGGCATCGAAAATGCGCTCCAGCTTTTTCCGGGAAAACGTGCGTACCACAACGCCCTCCGGATAATTTTCAATGCCGGAAAACCAGCTGCCCAGATGATCTTCCTTGCATCCGGCAAAATATTTCAATCCGTATTTGTTCTCAATGGCAATCACGATCCTGCCGTCCGGTGCCAGATGCTTCTGCAGGATCTTAAGGAAATCCTCGTAAGGCGTCTTGCCGCCTATGTAAGCCTGTCCGTACTCAAAAACACCGATCAGACAGATATAGTCATAGTCTGCGGGAAGTTCCGGTTCCACATCCGTGAAATTGCCCACATGGATCGTCACATTTTCACATTCGCTGTGGCGGTAGGCGTTGATCAGGCTGCGCTTCTTCGAGAGATCCACACAGGTCACTTCCCCGGCTTTTCTTGCCAGTGCACCCGTGATGGCTCCGCATCCACTGCCCACTTCCAGCACTTTCTCTGTTTTCTGTATGGGAAGGAAATCCACGATATTTTCCCGGAGAGCAGACAAATGATACAGGATCGGCCAGCTCTTTCGCTCCGCAATGATCCTGTCATATTCCACCGTACTGTATTTTTTTACAATGTCTAAGATCTCGTCCTCCACACTGCCGTCGCAATAATAATCCTCGCCGGGATATTTATCCAGATTCAGTGTGATCTTCCCGATGGTCTCTGTCATTCCTTACTTCTCCTCCGCATCCCATACTTTTGTTTCGGAATCCATATCATAATATCCTACGGTGTTCTTGTCCGATACCACCGTAATATTCAAGGCATCATACAGTCTGTGATATACCTCGAAGGTATCCTGATTGTAGCCGGTCACTCCCAGAGACAGCAGATACTCACCACCCTGTAAGTTCATCTTCTGGGTAAAAGTCACATTTTTCACCTCTCCCGGCTCCACGCTGTCCAGAAAAGCCTTTTCAATCATGGTATTTGTACCGGTGATCTCCACACCGATGACGTTTTTTACAGAAAATGCAAAAATGGGGGCCGGAATATGATCCATAAAACGAACCCGCATATGGATGGTAAACATACTGCCCTTCAGGATCGCATTGGTGGGAACCCCTCTGTCATCCGTAATGTAAAATTCCTCAATCTGTGCCTGCTTCGTACCGTATTCCAGGGCATTGGGATTCTGCCCCTTGGCCTCCATGGAAGCCTGGGAAGCATCGGTCCCCTTCTCATCTGCTTTTTGGGCAGCTACTCTCTGCAGGTCTTCATCATCCAGCAGACTGGCAGTCTCTTCTCCCACACTCTCCGGGCCATCATACTGTCCCACCAATACCCTCTTGTAGGTGTCGATCATAGCCTTGGGACTGCCTTCGCCCAGGATATTTCCCTGATTCAGCAGATATACACGGTCACAATATTTGCTGATACTGCTCAGATCATGACTGACGAACACAATGGTCTTGCCCATCTTCTTGAATTCTTCGAATTTATGATAACATTTTGCCTGGAAAAATACGTCACCGACACTCAGAGCCTCATCCACGATCAGGATCTCCGGCTCGATATTGATGGCCACCGCAAAGGCCAGCCGGACGAACATACCGCTGGAATAAGTCTTCACCGGCTGATAGACGTAATCTCCGATATCCGCAAAACTTAAGATCTCCGGAAGCTTTGCCTCGATCTCCTTCTCGGAAAATCCCATCATCGTCCCGTTCAGATACACATTTTCAATGCCGTTATATTCCATATTGAATCCGGCACCCAGCTCCAGCAGAGCGGAAATACGGCCATTTACCAGCACTCTTCCCGAAGTGGGATTCAATACACCGGTGATGATCTTCAGGATCGTGGATTTACCGGAACCGTTGGTACCGATAATACCCACCGTTTCTCCCTGATAGATCTTCATGTCCACCCCCTTCAGGGCATAGTGAAGCTTATGCTTCTTCTTTTTTCCGAAGCCGAAAGCCTCCTTCATCCGATCTGAGGGCTTATCATATAGTTTATAGATCTTCTGGACATTATCGACTTCAATGGCCAGCTTTTTCTTTTCCTGCATCAATTTTAATCCTCGCTTATCAGCGTTACACTGTCTTTGTCATACCATATGGCCAGAGAACGGTTGGCCTCGTTATTTTCATCCTCCGAGAGGTCTCCCATGCACAAAAACCAGGGCTTGTAGTGATAAGGTTGCAGCTGTACATCATCCTCATCTCCCAATAGCTTCTCCACCCGTTCCAGATATTCCTGATGGAAATTATACGCTTCTCCGGTATGCACATAGTAATAGGCCCCATAAGCCGAATAATGTCCTGCCTGATTGGGTGACACCTGAAAGATCATGATAAATTCCAGACCCATAATCGCATAAAACCACCACACTGCGGCTCCGTTCCAGTTCGCCAGCCATCTTGCCGTGCTGCCTGATGCCTTCTTCTGCAGTCTTTGCTGCAGCCAGCCACACCAGTATATTTCGTTCAGGAACAACAGCAATAAATATGTGATCTTCACCGCATTCAGAGTTCTGGACAATCCGGCATGTCCGAGGGAATACAGGCTTGGGGTGTAACCGGTGGCATACAGGCAGAAGGACCACAGAAGTACGACTCCCGGATACCGGAAACGATACTCCGTCTCCTTAAGTGCCTGCCAGATCAGGGGTAACAGCATCACCATTACCATCAGAACAATAGATCCCGTAAACTCTGGAAGATGTTTTACTCCTTCCAGAAAAGATCTGCCGATGGACTCCAGGGGACTGTATCCCCAGCCGACATAGCTGCGGGCCCGCACGGAATTGCCCGGTGCCGCTACATTCAGCCCAAATCCTATAATGTATACCAGCGTAGCAGGCAACAGCCACAGTCCCTTTTTCCGGTGTTCCACTACCACACTTATAAACAGAATCGTCAACAGCGATAAAAGTCCCTGCAATGCCGTGACAAAATTGCTTCCGGCCGTGATCATGGAAAGCAGCACCGAGGCCGTAAATAGCAGCCCGGCAGCAGTTCTTCCTTCTGCTCTCTCCAGGCAGATTGCCACAGACAACATCAACAATCCAAAGCCGTGCATTCCCACGTAATGAACTCCGCCGTTATACCAGTAGAAGCCACTCTGTGCGGAATAAATAAACATAAAGACTGCCGCTGTGATCACTGCCTGTGCTGCCAGGCCGGTCCACTTTTCCATGCCCAGTACTTTCCGCAGGATCACATGGGTAAATATCATGGTACCCGCCAGCAATAGCAGCAGGATGAACACTGGACCGAGGAAATAATACTGTTCTCCCCAGATTGCCGGCATCAATGCCATAAAGAAAATAGAAGAATAGGTTCCCTGCCACGCATACCACTGCGTTCTGGAGCAATCCAGTGCACCGGAGATGGCAGCCCATTTTGACTGTTCCTGCTCCATGGCAGCTCTGGCAAATCTTCCGAAATTGTAATCATCATAATACGGAACCGCATAGACTGTCAGACGAAACAATGGAATCAGCGTCAACAGCAGCAGTCCGCAGCATCCCACGGCCAGCAGGATCTTTCCCGGCTTCCATAACCAAAATTTTCTAAATTTTTCACGAGCACCCTTCAATTACTTTCACCCTTTCTGTTTTCCCCACAACAGTTTTGTAATGCAGCTCCTCCCCACAAGGTTCTTCATCTATAAAAGTTTTGCTATGCTCTGTTTTTTATAATACGATTTCTCCGTTCTTCGAACTCTCGAAATCGTAACAATCATTCGTATTATAGCACGTCTGCGAAATGTACCTTCAATCGTTTGAAAATAACGGCTCCCAACCCGAACAGTACTACCGTTACGATCCAGAAATACATGGTGGAAAAGAAATCCTGGAAAAACCATTCCTTCTCATAAATAGCACTTCGATAACCGTTTACAATATACACCAGCGGATTCAGCTTCAGAATCGTGATCCAATTGCCGGACAGGGAATCCAGATTCCACAAAATAGGAGTGGCCCACATGCCGATCTGCAATCCGATACTGATGATCTGAGACAGATCCCGGAAAAATACTACTACTGCACAAGTCGTATAGCTGAGTGCCAGTACAAAAATGAACAGGCAGAAGCTATAGTATACGATCTGTATCGTATATATGGTAGGATAATACCCATAAATTGCTGCCACAATCAACAGCAGACACACAAAAAATACATGAATAAAGGTGGCTGCAATAATCTTGATGATAGGCAGGATACTGATCTTAAATACTACTTTTTTCACCAGATAGTTATATTCCAGCAGCGCATTGGTTCCATTGTTTAATGCCTCACTAAAATAGAACCAGGGTACAAGCCCAGCCGTCAGGAACAATACAAAGGGTACTTCCACACCCTCCCGCAGGGGAGTACTCGTATTACCCATGATCTTATCAAAAACAATGTAATACATAGCCACCGTGACCACCGGCTGTGCCATAGCCCATACCGCACCCAGATAAGATCCCGCATATCTTTTTTTGAAATCATTTTTGGCCAGTTTCCAGATCAGATGCCGGTTCTGGAACAGCTCCACCGGCAGTCCGGTGAATTTATCATACCAGTGAATAAAAGCAAAGCATGCCGCCGCGATCACCACACAGGAAATGATCTTCTTGGCCAGTTCCTGACCCGGATCCGCCGCAGGTCCCAGATTCTTATGGAATACAATAAGTACTGCCATGATCACTGCCGTTGTCACAAACAGGGCAATGCCCGCTTTTTTACTTACCTTCATTCTCTTTTTCCTTCACGTACTGTTCCAATGTGCCCCACTTGGTATCCTTCTCGGAAAGCGTCAGTTCCATGCCTTCTGGAATCGGCCATTTTACACCGATATCCGGTGTATTGTAAGCAATACCGCCCTCATCATCGGGATGATAAAAATCCGTACATTTATAGCAGAATTCCGCATAATCCGACAGTACCAGAAAACCATGTGCAAAATTCTTCGGGATAAAGAACTGCTTCTTGTTCTCTTCAGACAAAAGCACTCCGTACCACTGGCCGAAAGTCCTGGAACCTTCCCGCAGATCCACTGCCACGTCATAGACTTCTCCGCGGATCACGCGCACCAGCTTGTCCTGAGGAAAATGTTTCTGGAAATGCAGTCCACGCAATACACCCTTCTTGGAAGCGGACTGATTGTCCTGTACGAACACCTCAGGAATTCCCGCAGCCTTGAAATCGTTATAATTGTAAGTCTCCATAAAATATCCTCTGGCATCTCCGAATACCGTAGGAGTAATGATCTTTAATCCTTCAATTTCACAGGTTTCTACTGTTATTTTACCCATTTATTTCGTCCTCACTCTCTATTTTTATTGACTATTCGTAGGTGATATTCATGTCCACACGACCTTCGATGCCGTCCACTTTTCCCTTGGAGGTATACTGCCAGGTCTTATAATATCCCTGATATAACGGAACACTGCGATACTCTGCCAGCCAGATATGATAGTTTTCCAGTCTTGCTGTCTGCAGATTATTGTTGTACCAGTTACGGCTGGCATAGACACCCGCCGTGTATCCGGCATTTTCTATGGTCCTGCAGAACGCTTCACATACCAGTGTTCTGGTCTCCGCATCCAGACTGTCCGCACGGCCGTTACCGCCCGCACCTTCGGTATCGATAAATACCGGATAGTTCAGCCGGTAATCCCGGATCAGTTCGATCACCGCGGAAGCCTCTTCCACAGCTTCCTTCTCATCCACAGCCTGGGTGAAAAAGTATACGCCCACCGGAATTCCTGCGGCCTGTGCACCCTTCATGTTCGTCACGAACATGGGATCTTCCACCAGGCTTCCGGTTACCGAACCGCGGTATCCGGCACGGATAATGGCAAACTGCACTCCTGCGTTTTCCACCTTATCCCAGTCGATCTCCTTGTTCCATTTGGAGACATCGATACCGACCTTTGCGTTACCGGACGTGGTCTGCAGCTTCTGGATCTCTGTCTTGTCCGCATCTGCCAGAGCACCTGCCACGGCGCTGTCCTCGGCTTCTGCATCCACTTCATCCTCCGTCTTGATCAACAGGGAAATATCGTCAATGGCCAGAAACTCCACTTTATCCTTGACGTGAACTCTTGTCTCACTGACCGGAACCTTATATCCCTCAATGGGAAGGAGCTCAATATAATAGTCTCCGGAATCCAGATCTCCAATGTAAATGATACCGTCCTGATCCAGATCCTTGTAATCTCCCAAACCGTCCAGTCGTACGTAGAAGCTCTCCCCGGTCACCGGACTTCCTTCGTTGTCCACGATCTGGATCCGCAGATCCTTTTCTATGGAGGTGGCTACCAGAGATAGACGGTTGCTGTTATCCTTTGCAGCTTCCAGAATTGGATTTACTTCCTGATCAAAAAACGTATTATCTTTTAAAAATGCCTTCAGATCATTGCCGATCTGACCATCCGGTGAGACCGTCTCTTCTGCCTGATCGCCATTTTCCGCCGGAGATGCACTGTCACCCGCTCCGGCATTCTGAGTGCCGGATGCC
>ERZ779654.882-NODE-882-length-16155-cov-3.010000_pt1 | contig 16155 bp, 16 predicted proteins | sample MGYA00511075_ERZ779654 | MGnify/ENA primary metagenome ERZ779654 (study PRJEB29588, sample SAMEA2155636) | human gut metagenome | biome: human gut; feature: human-associated habitat; material: faeces | place: Denmark | collected 2008/2010 ...
AATGTTACCGCAGGTCACGCCCAGATTCTCGCCAACCACAGGCACAAGAATGTCCGGGCCATATTCCCCGAAGGTGTTCTTCAGTTCGAAATCCTCCCAGAACACGGTGGAGAGGTTTCTGTCCCAGTTCTGGTTGTAGTACACCACGCAGCAGTCAAAATATTCCCGGCAGCGCTTGATAACAGCTGCAAGACGAATAATCTCCGGACGGGTGCCGCAGCCAATCATGACCTTGGTGCGCCCATCATTTTTCCATGTAAAATTGTGTTCCATAAAATTCTCCTAACGTCAACCAGTAGCTACTCTTACACCGGCTCGAAGAAGGTGTCCGGACGGTTCGGGTTGAAAATCTCGTTACAGGTCATCACCGTCACCAGATTCTCCGTTTCCGACAGGTTGATGATGTTGTGCGTCCAGCCGGGAATCATGTGGACAGCCTCAATTTTGTCCCCGGAAACCTCAAACTCCACTGTTTCTCCAGTGTTGATGTTCCGTTCCTGAATCAAACCGTGCCCAGCCACCACAATGAATAGCTCCCACTTGGAGTTGTGCCAGTGCTGGCCTTTGGTAATACCGGGCTTCGAGATGTTGATGCTCACCTGTCCGCAGTCGGCGGTGTGCACCAGCTCGGTGAAAGAGCCACGGTTGTCCACATTCATCTTGAGGGCATACTTGAACTTGTCGGTGGGCAGATAGGTCAGATACAGGGAGTACAGCTTCTTGGCAAAAGAGCCGTCCGGCATTTTCGGCATCATCAGGGTGGTGGGCTGTGCTTTGAACTCCTGCAGCAAGTCTACAATCTCGCCCAGCGTGACCTTGTGGGTCACTGGAACGCAGCAGTAGCGACCGTCTGCTTTCAGAACAGTCTCCACACCGTCAAACTCGCAATGCTGCTCCTTGCCTTCCAGCAGTTCAAACATCCCTTCTACAAGATCGTCGATGTACAGCAGTTCCAACTCGGTGCTGCGGTCGTTGACGGTAAAGGGCTCGTCATTGGCAACCGCCCAACAGAAGGTGCTGACAGCGCTGTTGTACTTGGGGCGGCTGTGACCCATCAGGTTGACAAAACGGTAGACCGCTACCTTCGCACCGGTCTCCTGAGCATACTGGAAGAACAGTTCCTCGCCAGCCTTCTTGCTGCGTCCGTACTCGCTGTTGCCGAAGCGACCAGCCAGCGTGGCTTGAATGGAAGAAGACAGCATGATGGTTGCCTTGTTGTTGTGCTTTTTCAGGCAGTTCAGCAGATCAGATGCAAAGCCGAAGTTTCCCTTCATGAAGTCTTCCGGGTTTTCCGGGCGATTCACGCCTGCCAGATTGAATACGAAGTCTGCTTTCTGGCAGTACTCGTCCAGCTCCGCCGGGGTGGAATCCAGATCATACTCGTAGATTTCTTTAATATCCAATGCCGGGCGAGTCTTGTTCTTCCCATCCCGGATGTTTTTCAGGTTGTTGCACAGGGCGGTTCCCACCATGCCCTTTGCACCTGTGACTAGAATGTTCATCCTATCACCTCTTTAATGTACTGCGGTGCAGTCCGGAATATCTGCGCCATCCGGCACAGTTGCATGATTGCAGATGGTGCAGTTGCTGCCGATGCGGGCAAAGTTTCCCACCGTTGCGCCGGTACGAACTACGCTGTTGGTATAGACCAAGGCGTAATCTCCTACCACTGAATCACAATGGATTTCCGTTCCTGCATTCAGCAGAACACCGTTGCCAACGGACGTACCATTCTGGACACAGGCATTTTGCAGCACCACGCAGCCACAGCCCAGCTTTGCGTATGGACTGATGTAGGCGCTGGGCGCAACGATATTGGGAAAAGCAAAGCCAAGGGCTTTCGCCTTTTCATACACCTGTGCCCGGAACCGATTGTTGCCGATACCCACCACCAACAAGCCGTACTCCTTCCGTAGCTCCGGCAAATCAGCAAGACTGCCAACCACCGGAATGCCACAGATGTCAGTGCCCACAGGTTGCCCATCGTCTACAAAGGCACAGTCATATTCTATCATCGCTTGTTCAGCCACCATGCGGCCAAAGCCACCGGCTCCAACCAGCAGCAACTTTTCTTTAGACATTCGGGATGTCCTTCAGTGCATTCTGAACATACTCGGTGGTGAGAATCTTCTTGACTGTGCCTTCCACATCCAGACGCTCGGTGTTGTGGCTGGTGTAAGATTCATCTGCCATGGTATGTACTTCGCCCTTGACCACGAACTTATCATAGTTCAGGTCGCGATTATCCGCAGCAACACGGAAGTAATGACCCATATCCTGGCTGCGCAGACGCTCCTCACGGGTCATCAGGGTCTCGAACAACTTCTCGCCGTGACGGGTGCCGATGATGTTGGTGCCAGTATCACCGAACAACTGCTGGACAGCCTTAGCCAGATCGCCGATGGTGGAAGCATCAGACTTCTGGATGAACAAATCACCGGGATTTGCATGTTGGAAAGCGAACAAGACCAAATCCACAGCCTCGTCCAGGTTCATTAGAAAGCGGGTCATGTTGGGGTCGGTGATGGTGATGGGGTTGCCAGCCTTGATCTGATCGATAAACAGAGGAATGACAGAACCACGGCTGCACATGACATTGCCGTAACGAGTGCAGCAGATGGTGGTGCCGCCACGCTCCGCAGCCACACGGGCGTTGGCGTAGATGACATGCTCCATCATGGCCTTGGAGATACCCATAGCGTTGATGGGGTAAGCGGCTTTATCGGTGGACAGGCAGACGACACGCTTGACACCTGCATCAATAGCAGCGTGCAGCACGTTATCCGTGCCGATGATGTTGGTCTGAACAGCCTGCATGGGGAAGAACTCGCAGGAGGGAACCTGCTTCAGAGCAGCAGCGTGGAAAATGTAGTCAACACCGGGCATTGCGTCACGGATAGACTGGGGGTTGCGGACATCACCGATGTAGAACTTCACCTTCTTGGCAGTGTCAGGATGCTTGGCCTGAAGCTCGTGGCGCATATCGTCCTGCTTCTTCTCGTCACGGGAGAAGATTCGGATTTCCTTCAAGTCAGAATCCAGGAAGTGCTTCAGAACGGTAGAACCGAAAGAACCAGTACCACCAGTAATCATAAGGGTTGCGTTATCAAATGCAGACATTTTATATTCTCCTCTATCAGTCTTCAACTAACCATGCCTTGTTATCGTGATGTGTCACTCTTTTTTCTTCCGGGGGCAACTGCATATAGTCTCCATACAGCTGTGTTAAAAAGGCATCATAACCCTTAGGTGCCCAGAATTTTCTGCCTTCAAATTCTAACAAGCATCTCTCTGTAAACCACTCACTTCTTAAAATTTCTTTTTCACCGTAAAAAGCAGCACAAATTGCTCCGATATATTGTGATGATGTATCTTCTCTATATTTTTGAGATAACATATCAATTTGGCGCAAAATCCACTTTCTGGAAACTGGCATTATAACAACTTTTCCAACTTTAAGAATAAAATTCATATAAGGCTTTCTTTTTGAATCCGATGCCGCATTTTTTATCGCAAGAAGTTTCCTGTAAAATGAGACTGCCTTATACAAAGAAAGTGCTTCGTTATAATTACTTGATAAATTATCTAGCGGGAATATATCAAGATATATTCCCATTTTATAATCAGAGTCAACATTTTCTATTAAAACCGTTTTTGTGTCAATCACTTTTCCAAACGGAAGATAATATCCATCTGTTTTGAGAGAAATCACCTGATATCGTTCGCTCTCTTTGTTAAACTCACACAAAAATTTTTCATAGTCGTTACGTGGCATATAAATATCAATATCATCATCCCACGGAATAAACCCCTTGTGACGTACAGCACCAATCAAAGTACCGCCTGTTAAAAAATATTTCAAATTATTTTCGTCACAAAAGTTGTGTACTTCCGATAAAATCGATACTAATATTTTCTTTTTTTCTTCAAGCGATAACTCTTTTTTCATATAATCATTCCTTAAACATTTTTTTGAAATACAAAATATCTTCTGGATACGTCAATTTTATATTTTTTTCACTTCCTTTTGAGCAATATATGGCCTTTCCTGATTTCATATAAAGGGCAAATGTAGAAGGTGTCTCCTGTGCATTCAACAAATCTGTCTGGTATAGTTTCTTTAAGTCACCATAACGGAATGTTTGCGGTGTCATTACCCTTTTCAAATGATCTCTTGAAATTATTTTGTCAGAATATACATCGTCCTCACAATAGACCAACGTTTCCACTAAGTCCACGGTTGTAACAGCGACACCATATTTTGCAGCAATTTTTATATTTTCTTCAATGCTTTTTACATCTACAAAGGGTCTAACGCCATCATGAATCATAACTAAAGAATTTTCTCCGCTGGCATTCATTGCATCCAATCCGTTCTTAACGGAGAGTAAACCGTTTTCGCCGCCGTCTACGATTTGTGCAACTTTTTCAATTCTAAATTGGTTTATGTAATTTTCCAGCGATTTCTTCCATGATTTCAAGCACACAACATAAATTTGATCTATCATTTTACATTTCGAAAATTTTTCAAGCGTATAAATGATAACAGGCTTTCCATCTACCTCAACAAATTGCTTTGGGATTTTCTCGCCTGCACGGGAACCAACGCCGCCCGCAAGAATTAAAGCATATACCATTCTTTTCACCACTTTCGTTTTAATCGGAAGATTAGCTGCTTATTCTTATGAATAACCTGTTTTTGTGATTTTTCCTTTTACAGTCTTATTGTCAAATTCCTTTTTTAAGGTGACGGTAACGGTTTCGTTGTCTGGTTCTTTCTGTATACTTACATTTGATGCTTCATATATGGTTCCACATATTTTCATCCAACGCTTTTTTCTTTTGATAGTGTGTTTCGCTTCAGTATTTACTACTGACAAAAGTTTTCCTGTTTTAAGCATTTCTTCAATTAGTAAATCTGCTTGTTGATTTTCAGACCCATTTAATATATCTTCTTTTCTTTTCACAACGATTGGGATTTCTGTGATTTTACCCTCTTGGATTTTGCCTATTAAAATACCGTCGTATAAGCATTGCTCAGTGGAATTTTCAATTTTTTGTACAATTTTAACATTTATTTGGGTTAAGTGCGGATTTGACTCTTCCGAAGAACGGTAGCATTTGCCCCACTTAATACTCTGAAATAGAGGCCGTGGAAATGGACGCCGTGTTAGATACCCCCTCTTTTTTTCTGTTTCATAAAAATCCAGCTTTTTATAAACAGTTTTAAACATGGAGAGTAAAACAGAGGTTGTGTATCCTGCAAGAATAGTAAAAATGAGAAAATTCGTCTCCGATACATTTTCAAAAATCTGCTTAATCATAGCTAATTGCCCCCTGCAAGAATCGTAATATTGCAACTAATCCAATACAAACATTTCCAAGGCCAACAATTATAGCGTGAAAAGTGCTTTTTTCTTCAAACACCATTTTATGACCAACAAACGACTGATAGTATACATAAAAATAACACATCGAAAAAAAGACGAATCCAAGAAAGAGCAATACTCTTGCTTGCCTAAAATGCGCTTTTGGATTGATGCTTTCTATTACTTCAGGGACTATAACACTAAAATAGAAACCGCTCAATTCAACCAAACCTTCTACTTCTGCGGACACAAACGCGTGACTTAAAAGCAGAAATGCCAAATATGGAATACTTGAACCTAGAGCTGAATAAAGACACCAATTCAGTAGCGCATACACACCTCTTATAGCGTCAAATTTTCTTTTGGTCGTTACATTTTCTGGCATTTCTTTTGTTTCTACCGCCATAATCCGCCTCCACGATTTGCATTATATGTTTGAGCTTTTTTAGCTTTACTAAATAAATGTTTAACAAAACTCGCTCCGATATTTCCAACAATACCATCCGCGGCTTGCCATAAGGACAAGCTCCGTTACACAGCGGAATACCGCGATCCACATCACGGTAAAACGCCCCGTTGCAATCAGCAATAGCAGGCTTGCCACCTGAACAACGGCAGACAGAATTGTTGTTTTTGTCACCTGTGCGGCCTTGTCCAGTGCGCCCAATGTCGGCCAGCCCAGCACGATTCCCGGGAAACTGAAAATCAGTACTGGAACCAATGCACGGAACAGGGAAGTCGCTGCAACATACTGCTCACCGCCAACAATCTGAAGTACATACGGAGCTACCGCAATTGAAAACGCACTGCCCGCGAATACAATGGGCATAAAAATCATCAGAAGCCGCTTGATAAACTTCCAGCTTTTTGTCTTGATCATCTCTGGGTAAATGCCATCCGTAATAGGGGTATACATCGTCTGCACCGCGCCAATTAGCTGCATACAAACACTCCAATATGCAACTTCCGTTGCTGGAAGGAATGCGCCAATCAGCAGCGTATTCAATGCACCAAATGCAGTTGTTGCCATGTTGGATGCAAAATAGACAAACGAATTTTTTAGCTTTTTCCACGCTGTACTTACACCGGAAAAGTGAATCTTAATGTTTTCTTTCTTCAGTTCAACAAACACAAGGATAACAGCCACCAGCGAACCAACTGCATCCAGTAAGGGGACAAACAAAATGTCCTTATCAGAGTGGACAAAAACAAAAGTCAATGCTGTTGCGATGCCGCGCATAGTGACAAAGCGCAGCGTGATGACCTGCATTTTTTCGATACCTCGGAAGAAATAATCAAACAAAAACACCGACAAAAACACTGTCACAAATGCCAACAGCGTATATCCGATGTTGGCGCGCAGCAGAGGAATCACCGCAATCATTCCCAGCAGGGCAACAAAAGCCGCCGCAGCCAACAAAACGCGGGCAAGGAGAATGTTACCAACTTCTTTTTCCAATTTTTCGTGGTCGTTCTTCGCGTTTACAATATCCTTTGTGCCGGACAGCATAAAGCCAAAATCTACAACCAACTGCATATACTGCATTACAGCTTTTACATACGAAACCACGCCGTAGCTTTCTACAGAAAGCACACGGGTCAGATACGGCAATGTCAAAAGGGGAAATACGATTTTGGCGATTGACATACCATAGAGCATAATAATATTATTTGCTACTTTTTTCATAATAAGATTAAATCCATTACCTTTTTAAGTTTCATTCATACTCGCTATACACTTCACTTGCACAAAACCCAAACGAAAAAACGAACATAATGAGATAGTACGGACTTTCAAGTCCGACATTAACGCCAATCAAAACAATCGATGAAAAAAGCATGAATATAGCGCATCTTGAAATATCATTGCTCTTTTCGGAAATCTTTTCTATTAAATCGAAGATCATAACCAAAAAGAGAACAATGCCAACAATTCCAAGTCTAAACGCGATACTAACATATGAGTTATGAGGACCTGTTATAAAAAGTTTATCAAGGGTACTGTATTCAGCTGTTGCAGCAAATGGCCCGGATACAACACTTCCTAGATTTCCAACAAAGTTCTCTGTTGCGTAGGACGTTCCATAGCCCACTCCAAGGCCGTAGCTTTGAACCAATTGTGCTAGTTCATCTTTCCAATACAGTAATCTCCACCATGAATTTGCATCGAAAATATTAGTGAATAGACCTGACATTATAGGCAGAATAAAGATTCCAGCAATCATAGTTTTAAATGCAAGACCAAATATTTTTATCGCATTACGCTTATTTTTATAGAAGTATAAAAACGCATAAATCATTCGAATTAACATGTTTGTCATTTCTCCGCCAACTGCGATTGGCGAGAATAAGATAAGGAGCGTTTGTAAAAGTCCACTTTTGGTTCTTCGTATATCATTCCCCCACAATAGCAATCCAGCTAATATCAGTTCTGTTGGAACTGATATTGCAAATCTTTTAGAATAAATCATGCTTCCGATATATATGATCCAAAAGATGATATTATAATTTTTGTTCAAAAAATTCTTGAAATAATCTATGTTGTCCCTATCTTCCATTAAGAGAATTGCTGGTATGACAAACACATAATATGCTTGGCGTGGAATATATGCTTTTTCAAAAAAAAGGTCATCACTTGCAAATAATTTGTTCGTTCCTGCAAAGGACATCGCTATCATCATTAGTGCGTAGAGTTCAAATCCAATTATTGCCTTATTTATTTTCGTGAGTTGAATTACTCCCCAATGTGAATAGAGGTATTTGATATAAGCAACCACTAAAAAAAGCAATACAAGATAAAAGATTTGAATCCCGGCAATAGAGAATTTGACAAATGGCCCCCCAAACAGTGCAACACCTAGTACGCAAATATAAAACAGCGTCATTTTATTTCCTCAGAAAATTAAGAATTAAAAATCTCGAATTAGTTGTAAAATATCTTTTGAACAGCCTTTTTGGTTCTTTTATAAATCGATAAAACCATTCCATGCTAATATCCTGCATCCATTGAGGTGCTTCATCAATTACGCCAGAGACGACATTAAATGCTCCACCAACGCCAATCATAAGGCCGTTGATTTTCCCTTGCATTTTATAGCAGAACTCTTCTTGGCGTGGAGCGCCCAAGGCAACCCAGACAATATCTGGATTGGTTTGATTTATTCGAGCTATGAGTGCATTCTCCTCTTCTTCACTGAGCGGACGAAACACAGAAGGCTCACATCCGACAACTTCAACCCACGGATACTCCTTTTGGATTTTCTCAAGAAGCGCATTTATATTTTCTTGCGTTGTTCCATAAAAGTAATGCCGGATTTTCTTTTCTTTCGACTCTTCAAAAAGCCTTCGCATCAAATCCGGTCCGGTGACACGATTCATCTGCGGAAATTTCTTTCTTCCAATTACAGAAAGTGGTTTCCCGTCTGGCACAGACAGCAAAGACTCCGCTTGCACCTTATAATATTGGGGATCATCATGTGCCATAACTGTCGTATGCACATTGGAAACACAGACGTAATTTCCATGTACAGCATCCCAATTGGAGAGTAAAAAGGAAATACAACTCTCCATATTCACTACTGAAATCGGCACGCCAATTATATTTACGCGTGCAGGAATATTCTTTATTTTCTTACAATGTATCATATATTTTATTCAGTCTTTCATAATTTGAAGCAGGTGTTTGGTTGCACAAGTAATAGTTATAAGCATTAAACGAAAATTTCGTTCGTTGTTCATAAACTGCATCCAACGCTTTTCTAAAAGAGCCATCGACTTCAAAATCAAATAGAGTTCCTGCATTTGATTTTGAAACTAAGTCGGCAGCATTTCCAATACTCGTTGATACGACCGGAACTCCCATAGAGAAACATTCTGCAATATTCATAGGGTAGCCCTCATACCATATATAGGGCGTAATCAATGCGACTGCGGATTTTAAGGAATTGAATAATTCTTTTTGTGGGCAGAATCCATTCAAATGAATGTTCGGATATTTAGCTGCTAACTTTCGAACCTCGGCTGCGCACTCACCCTCTCCATAAACTTCAAGTACATAGGTGCCCGGCAGATTGGTCCATTCATTAAGCAGTTTTAGTATTCCTTTTCCTTTATCAAGTCTTCCTGCATAAATATATGTTCTTACCCCCCCCCCGAATAAATGTTCATATATATCGTTTTGGAGAGCATAATTTTTATCTTTTGACAGTGTTTCGTTGTAATAGGTCAGTGCATTTTTCTGATATATTTCGTTGTTCTGCAGAACGTCTTCAATAGCATTTATAAATGTATCGGGATTGTCAGGTTCAAATATCGTTCCGCCTTTTGAATTGACAAGAATATCTCCTGCATTGCCTATATTTGTCGATACAACAGGACAACCAATGGCCATTGCCTCTGCAAGAATCATTGGGAATCCTTCATACCAGATACTTGGAAATACAAGTGCTGTTGCGGTTGATAAATCTTCAAAAATAGTTTTCTGTGGAGTAAATCCGTAAAAGGAAATATTCTCTTTCACATTTTCTTCAACGAAATTTTTGAGGGTTCCATCTCCATAAATGTGCAGGCAATAATCCTTAGGAAGCAACTTCCACAATTCCAAAAGGAGTTTTATTCCTTTGTTTTCTTCAAGTCTACTTGCAAAAATGAACACTCGCTTGTGTGCTCCTTTGCTTGGCTCCCCTTTTCTGCTTACAAAATTAGGTTTTACGAATACCTGATTTGAATTTATATCGATGAGTTTATCGAATTTACTTTTGTTGAATTCGGTCAAAAAGATATATGATATTTTTTTATAGATTCCTAATTTTCTGTTAATCGTCAGCATTGCCGCGACAATTATCGTTCCAAGTGTAGAGTTTCGATAACATTTGTTTTTTATTGCTTCTTTGAAGTTTCCGTTCTCGCGGCACTTTTCGCACACCTTGCCTTTGCAGTAAAAAGACCCATTCGGGCAGAGAAGTCTGAAATTATGGATTGTCTGAACCACAGGAACTTTCATACTTCTTGCAGCATAATACACAGATGGCGAAATCAATGGAAACGTGTTATGACAATGCACAACATCGATTTGTTCGTTCTTTATCAGTTTTCTGATCTCTATATAGGTTCTAAGAGACCACACTGTTGTAAAAGGCAAAAAGAGCAATTTCCATTTATCAGATTTCAACTCATCGTTGCTACGCGTATACTCTATTACTTCATGGCCATTATCTCGAAGCAGTTCTACTTCGTTTTTGAAAACCGTATGTTCTCCGCCACCTATTTGATAAAAATTATGAACCATTAAGATTTTTTTCTTTTTTCCCACGGCTATTCTCCCAATCTTTATGTAAGCTGATACCCCTTACTCCCCACGCCCCAGCAGGCACACCTTAAACGTTTTAAAAATAATCTTCCAATCCACCCAGAAGCTGCGCTCCTTGACATACTTCACATCCAGATCCATCCACTCCTCAAAGGAAAGGTCGTTGCGGTGCGGGGCAATCTGCCAATAGCAGCTCAAGCCGGGAGTCACATACAGACGCTGCTTTTCGTAGTCGCCGTACTGTTCCACTTCGCGGGGAAGTGCCGGGCGGGGGCCAACGATGCTCATATCGCCCTTCAGGATGTTCCACAGCTGCGGCAGCTCATCGATACTGGTCTTGCGGATAAATTTACCCACACGGGTAATGCGGGGGTCGTCCTTGATCTTGAACACAGGACCATCCATCTCGTTCTGATCCAGCAGGTCATCCAGCTTTGCCTCTGCATTGGGGCACATAGAGCGGAACTTATAGAACTTGAAGGGCTTGCCGTTGCGGCCAATGCGTTCCTGACTGAAGACAGGGCCAGCAGACGGATCATCCACCACAATTGCGATGGCCGTAGCCAGCATGATCGGCGACAATACCACCAGTGCCAGAGATGACAAAATTACATCCTGCGTCCGACGCCCGATCCAGTACAGGCGATGGTCGCGCAGATTCTCCTTGCGGTTAACTTCAACTTCCTTATCGATTCCGACAGTATTCGTAGCCATTTTTTCTCCTCACATAAATTCGCGTTTGTTTATAGATTCCTTGCTTCAACCTGCTTTTGCCGTAACTCTTTCGGCTTGTGCTGCCTGCTTAGACGGGTGCTTAGGGTTACTTTTCTCCCACCTCATCCCGATTTCATCCAGCTTTGCAATCCGTTCCTCCGTCAGCACCGCACCGCTTTTTTCGGGATTCAGCCGTGCGTACCGCTGGCGTTTGACCCATTTCCCGAGGGCATATCCGCCCGGTGAAACGTAATTGATTGGGACATTCAAATTTCCATAGACTTCAAAATAGCGCTTTGCCTCCTGATAGCCTTCGTTCCACTGGCGGTCATTGCGGTTGCCCCAGTACATCCCGATACGGTTGAGCCGCTCGACCTGTTCGTCCGTCAGTTTTCCTTTCGGGTACGCCCATTGCTGGCTTGCGACCCATTGCCCCAGCCGTTCACCAGCTGCTGTCACATAGGAACGTGGGATATTCAGGTTGCCGTTTTCCTCATAGTAGGTGGCAGCCAGCGCATAAGCCTTTTCCCACTTGGTATCGAAAATGTTCCACACCATACCGATCTCATCCAGCTGTGCGATGCGTTCTTCTTTTAAGCGGCCATTCAGCTTCTGCTGCCGGGTCTTGATGATCCACTGTCCCAAAGGGTAGCCATCCGGGTCGGTGTATTTTCCGGGCACCATCAGGTTTCCGTAGGTGTCGTGGTATTTCTTTGCGACCTCAAATCCATGCTGCCACGCAATTTCCTTCCGGTTTCCCCAGACCATCCCGATGCTGTTCAGCCGCGCAATCTGTTGCTCGGTCAGATTTCCTTGGATCTGTCCCTCGCGCACACGGCGCTGGGTCACCAGCCACACCCCAAGGCTCAGACCTCCGGGCGTGGTATACAGTTTCGGGACGTTCAAATTGCCGTGCTCCGCATAGTAGATACTTGCCTCAGAGAAATAGTGCTCCCAACCGGAAGAGAGACTTGCCTGTAGCTGCTCGAACAGCACCCGACAGTCGTGCACTTGCTCGATGACCTCGAACCGCTCGGTGACGATCTTATCACCCTCACCGTTGGCATAGAGCCGGTGAACTGCCTCCTGCATCTCGCTTTGCAGGCCGGAAATACTGGTCAGACCCTCGAAATTGTTGACCACATCCAAGATCAGCGGGGCTGCGGTGTCCCCGGCGGTCAGGGCACGTCCGATCTGCTGCTTGTAGATGATGGGTGAAATCGTTGGTCGGAACAGAATGACGCCGGAAATGCCCTCCACATGGACGCCCTCATTGAGCATATCAATGCAGAACAGCAGCTTCAGCCGGTCACTGGTGTCCGTTTTGAAGTCTGCAAACGCCTTGTCGGTGTTCGGATCATCCGAGTAGGCTTCGTAAACCACAACATCCGGGTTGACCCCTGCAAACCATTCGGGCACATGGGAAACCATTTCGTCCATATGCTCTTTGTTTGCGCAGAATACGATGTATTTTCCACTTGTCTGCGTGATATGATGTTGAAAGACAAGATCAAGTCCGTCTGCCTGTTCCAGTGCCCGGCGCAGCGCATCCAGATATTTCTGATTCACATCCTGAATGCCCGGTACCCGCAGGTTGTCCACTCGTGCCTGATACTTTGCAAGCGTTTTCTGGTATTGATAAACAGTGGTCACATATTTCGGGGCAGGCAAAATACCCCTGACGACTGCTTCGCCAAGGGACATATCACTCGCAATATGTCCGTCAAAAAGTTCTTCAGCCATATTGCGGTTATTGTCCAGATATCGGATATTTGTTGCTGTCAGCCCCAGCAATTTTGCGTTCAGGCATAACTTTAATAGAGCCACCGTACTCTCGCCCCAGCATTCTGCGCCGGCACGGTGGAATTCATCGAGTATAATATAGGCAGGCTTCTGCGCTGCTATTTCGTCCAGCTGTGCCTGCGTGCAGCACATCAGTTTGGCGTAGGTATAAAAGTGAACGTTTGCCAACGGAAAATCCGGGTCGTTCCTTTTCAGGCTTTCCAGCTGGGTCTTGAAGATATATTCACTGGGAGAAAGCCAGATCACGACCTTCTCCGGGTTGTCCTCGATCAGCTTGAACGCAATGTAGCTCTTTCCGGTGCCAGTGGGATGAACAATAGCAGCTTTGCCGTACTGCTCCATCATCCGGACTGCCGCATGATATGCTTTCTCGTTGTGCTCAAACAGGCGCAATGCCACCTTGTTCACCCCTTCCCGCATAAAGGGGTATCTCTCATTTGGTTAATGGAAGATACCGTGTGTTGGACAATCTTGTTTTTCCTCGCTATTCTATTTTAACAATGAATCGCATTATAGGCAATAGGCGTTGGTACTCTTTACCAGAGAAATTTCGGCGATATAGTCAATCTTTTTGTGATTTGTTGTCCAATTTGCTCAGAAAAAAGGGGACAAATTCAATTTTCAAATCATTAGTGGTCAATAAGGTGTCAGCAGGAGGCTTTATATGGCAAGACGAGGTGAAAACATCCGAAAGCGCAGCGATGGACGGTGGGAGGGTCGATATATCAAAGGCCGTTCTGCGGACGGAAAGCCCTGCTGGGGCTATGTATATGGGGCGACTTATACCGAAGTAAGGGAAATCTCTGCCCGCAAGAAAGCAGAGTACGGCATTTATAACCTGAACAGCACCGATATTACTTTTTCGGAAATTTCAGAGCAATGGTTGTATTCTGTCCGGCATGGTGTAAAAGAATCGACTTTTTCACACTATCAGTATACTTTGCGACATTATCTCCAACCTGTTTTCGGGGATTTCAAAGTGAGTGCTTTAAACGAAAAAATTCTGGAGCAGGGACTTTTGGCAGTGATAACACCAGCCAACGGAAAGCAAAAGCCTTTAGGGGCAACCATGGCACAGGAGTGCTTGTCGATGCTGCGGCGCATCTGCAAGTATGCAGCGCATTTTCATCTCATTCGCCCTTTAGAGATCACGGTAAAGCTGCCGCAAAAATCCCCAAAAGTACTGCTGCCGTTTACCACAGAAGAACAAAAGAAATTACAGTCGTTCGTAATGGATGCACCTACGCCCCGGAAAATAGGTCTACTACTTGGTTTTCAGTTAGGGCTGCGTATCGGCGAGATCTGTGGACTGAAATGGGGAGATTTTGATTTATCGGCAGGAACTGTGACGATCCAACGGACAGTGACTCGGATTTCTTGTGGAAATGGCCACACAAAAGTCGTCATTCAATCTCCCAAGACCCAAAATTCCCATCGTGAGATTCCACTTCCAAAATCGCTGCTTCGTGTTCTGAAGAAGCTGTCGAAAGATTTCAGCAGCGGAACGTGGTTTCTTTCTGGCAATGAGGAAAAGCCAGTCGAACCTCGATGTTACCGTAAGAGCATTTACGGCTATCTGAAAAAAGCCAGTGTCCATCAGGCGCATCCTCATGCGCTTCGCCACACCTTTGCAACGACCTGCTTGCAGGCGCATTGCGACATTAAAACCTTGAGCGAACTGTTGGGTCATGCAGATGCTGCAGTCACGTTAAAAAAATATGTTCACTCTGATATGACACGCAAACGAAAAGAAATAAATCGTGTTTTCGAAAACTTTTAAGGGGCGATTTGTGGTCGAATGTCCGTGAAACTTTCGATAAATCGCAATTTATATAGCATCTTCTTCCATTAACCAAATGGAGGATACCTTTTCTTGTCTTTCTGTCGGTTGATTTTCGTGGCAAAATTTCGGGAACATCATTCTTGAATATACGGCGCGCCGTACACAAAAACAACCTATTTCCGCTAATATCTACAAAAAAGGAGAACAGACATATGATATTAGCGACCGATGAAGATACAAAAGTAAAAGATGCCGTTGCATTACGTTTCAAAGAGCTTTGCGAGGAACGCAACATAAGTCCCAATGCCCTTGCTGTCCGTTCCGGTGTCACTCCGTCCACCGTTTACAGTATGCTTGATTCCTCCCAGCAGAGTGTCACCGTTCCAACCGTCAAAAAACTGTGTGATGGCCTTGGAATTACGCTTGTAGATTTTTTTAACGCCTCGATTTTCACTGCAATCGATCAGGAAATCCGATAAATAACACATTGACATCGGTTTATGTGCCCTATTGGAAATGTACCAGCATTGTACGAAGCCGCTGCTATTTATCAATGCCTGCATTATAGCCCTGACGTTTTTCTTCTTGCCCTATAACATAGAGATTTTTCTCTGTTATTAAAGATGCACCGCGCTTTTTGCGCTCTGCCCGCCTTCCACCATTGAAAACGAAAGGACAAAAACATGAAAAGGAGAATCATCGAGTACAAACCAAGTCCCGGCAAACAGAATCTGACCCGCCGACTGTATCTTTGCGCTCTGACCTTGTGGCGCAGCTTGTGGCTGCCTACCTGCTTGGTCGGAGGGCTGGCATATGATGTATTATGATCAGTTCAACACCGGAAAGCGTATTCAAAAGCTGCGCAGAGAGCGCTACCTGACGCAGGAAGAGCTGGCCGTCCGCTTGAATGTCAGCGACCGCCACCTCCGCAGTCTTGAGAGTGGGGAGTATATTCCTTCTATTGACCTTTTCATCGAGATCGCTGCATTTTTTGATGTAACACTGGATCATTTGATTATGGGAAAGTCGTTATCTGACCAAGAAGAAAGCTTACGAAACAAGTTGCAGCAAAAGCGTTTGACAAATCAAAAGCTCCGTTTGAAATTGCAGCGTATTATGCAGAAACTGTCTGCAATCGCTGAAGAACTTTAACTCTATATAAAATTGCGCCCCTCCGG
>ERZ779654.929-NODE-929-length-15514-cov-3.053690_pt1 | contig 15514 bp, 10 predicted proteins | sample MGYA00511075_ERZ779654 | MGnify/ENA primary metagenome ERZ779654 (study PRJEB29588, sample SAMEA2155636) | human gut metagenome | biome: human gut; feature: human-associated habitat; material: faeces | place: Denmark | collected 2008/2010 ...
TTCCATATTAATGTTACTAATATATATGGTGTATGTTCCATAGGATAAAATAATAGGCTGATAATAAGAACTGCAAAATTTGTATGTGAATACAATCAGTGATGTAGTTATTAACTCATCTTTGCATTGATTGGATTGAGCTTTTTTATCTACTTTCTCTCTTACTTTTCGATTCGTTCATAAACAGACAAGATTTCTTATAGCCTCCGTAGTCTACGACTAACTTTTCCAGCACGATACCCGGATCAAGAGGTTTGAAAGTGATTGTTTGCATACCGTCTGATGTATTCGGTACATTCAGTTTTGCTTTTTTCTCAACGATGCGTCGTGCGACTGTCGGATAGTATATGCTGTATACATTTTCAGGAAGCTCGTTTAAGTTATGATTGAAATTGATCGTCTGATCCTTTCCTCCTTCAAATCCGATACTATACTCATGTCCTTTGCGATCGTGGAAAGCAAGAGTTGATTTTACTATCACATGGACAGTCACCTTGTCAATTCCTTTAGGCAACTTTATCTTGTAGGAGATAGAAGCTCCGTCAGTTGGTTGTGTGTAAGGCATCAGAGCCATGCCACTAAGGGTACGCCCCATATAGGGAATCACTGTCCATTCCGTATCAGGCGCTGCTTTAGCGCTGTAGTAATGTTCGGCTTCTATGGCTATATATCCGTCTTGTCCGGTGAATACGTATCCGCCGACAGCCTTTTCCGGATTTTCGATTCGGTAGATTTTAGGCAGTGTATCAGCGGGGAAGTTATCATTCCATGAGGTATAACCGATATGTTTCTGAATCATCATATTCTTCCATTTGCCGCCGGACATAATGTTGTTATAATCGTCACTCAACGCTTTATCCCGTGCAAAAGCCTGTTCCACTTTATCTGCCCATTCGTTAGCTTGCGGATTGTTTTCTTTGTACAATTTATGGTTCATGGCTTGTGCATAATACATCTCGTACAGGTTTGCCATGGCTTGAACAGGGAAGAGGATTAATTGCTTGTAGGCATCTTTATATTCTGGTTTCAATGATATGTATTGTCTCAAAGCTTCCGCTTCCAGTTTCAGATATTCATCAGATACTTGTTTCCATTCGCCGGTCTCCAGGTTATAAGTATTCCGGTCGAGCATTTCTCCCGTTACGCGACCGTTATATTTGCTGTACAGGTTTAAGATTCGCATAGCTTCATCCGCTTGATCTTCGCCAAACTGCTGTGCGCAGAAACGACGGGGATGATCCAGCAAGTTGGAGACGTTGAATTGCTTGGGATTCCATGCCATATCCATGAAGAGCGTGATCGGATATTCCATTGGTTTCAAATCGCCTACATTCAGTATCCACAGCTTTTCTACTCCGTAATCGTATGTGAGTTGAAGTTGCTCCCACATATTTTGTATAGGGGTTACGTTCAGCCATTTGGAGTTTCTCGGAGCACCTACGTAGTCTACATGGTAATACATGCCCCAACCGCCCGGATGCTTGCGTTCTTTGGCATTTGGCAGGCGGCATACATTGCCCCAATTATCATCACACAATAGCATGATAACATCATCGGGCACACGCATACCTTTATCGTAATAATCCAATACTTCTTTATACAACGCCCATACTTGCGGAGTCTCTTTGGCCGGACGTTTGGTGACTTCTTCAATAATCTTGCGCTGATTCTTGACTACATTCTCCAGAAGTTTCACATTGGTGCTTTTACTCATGGCTGCGTCACCGTCTCCGCGCATACCGATGGTTACGATATCTTCTGTACCCTGCATCCGTTCGATGCCTTCACGGAAAAACTGATCGATCACTTTTTGGTTAGTTGTATAATCCCATGCACCATATTCTTTGCGCTTGCGTGACCATTCCTGATGGTTGCGTGCCATCGGTTCGTGGTGGGACGTGCCGATAATGACTCCCATTTCACTTGCTGTTTTACTATTCTGCGGGTCGTCAGCATAGAAAGCCCAGCTCCACATGGCCGGCCAAAGGAAATTACCTTTCAGGCGTAGTATCAGTTCACACACCCGTGCATAAAAACGATGGTCGCCGTAGTTGGTGCCGTATGTGTGTTTTACCCATCGGGTAAGACACGGCGCTTCATCATTCAGAAAGATACCGCGATAGGTTACGGCCGGCTCTCCGTCCGAGTATTGTCCGGGTTTAATATATACATTTGCTTGTTTCATGACGGGAACATCTGCCCACCAATACCAGGGAGATACTCCCATCTGTTCAGAAAGCTCGTAGATACCATAAATAGTGCCGCGTCTGTCGCTGCCGATGATAACTACCGCTTCATCTATTCCCTCGCAAGGATTGGCGATGACTTGCAGGATGTATTTTTCATTTTTTCCATCCAATTCCTTTTTGTCTATTTTGCCTGCTGACATCAGCTTCTTTATAAAAGGAGTGCCATAAGTACCTGCAATGATACACCGTTTCGAACTTGTGCTTGTTAAGAGTTCGGGCTTTTTTCCGCATACTTGCAGTATGTCTTGTTGAAGATTGCCGGCAGCAATCATTACCCCTTTGTCTTCGGAAGAATCTATGTATATCGGACAAGGAACTCCGTTGGCAACCAACGGAAAATGATTACCGGCCGGTGTGAATATTACAAATTGTTCAGCGGCAAATGCCGCTATACTCACAACAGAGAGGTAGAAGAATAGAAATAACTTTTTCATGGTTTCAATATTTAGTAATTTGTTGTTAATCATTGATCTTATGTTTCACTGTAACCGGATATTCTATTTGTTGATAATTGCTAATTGGAAACTGGATGCAGGAAGTCCTTCTGTATTATAGATGGAAGAGGGTGGATTGTTTTCCCATGCATAGCGGATGCTTGCCGGTATTCCTTTTCCGTTCCATAAAGCAATTACTTTATCCCCTTCGGTATAGGCCTCTACAAATTTATATTTTCCATCATTGGCAGCAATGGCAATGCCTTCTAATGATTTAGCTTGCTTTAAAGAGCCTGTTCCTTGCCTGAAAGAGATAACGATCCGACCGTTTTCTTTTAATTCGGCAGCTTCAGCCATAGGCCCTTCCGCTACGATATTCTTCTCACCGAAAGAAAGTTTATTCATTTGAAGCACACAACGGTGTGCCAAGTCTTTTTTGTTAAGTGGATGAATATCATTACTTTCACCTAGATCAATGGCAGTGGCCAGTCCGACATTCTTTAACTGGAGACTTGCCTTGCGTTGTGCTTCACGTACTTGTGCGTTGCCACTTTCTACAGGCACTTTGCTTCTTTGTTGGTAATTCGCAAGTTGCACAATGACGAAAGGCAGGTTTTTATTGTTCCATTGGGTACGCCAGTCGTTTACAAGATCAATCAGATGTCTTTCATAATGTTTGCTACCTTCAGGACCCGTATCCGACTCTCCCTGATACCAGATTATGCCTCGTATTCCGTAGTTGCGTAGCGGATGAATCATACTATTATATAGTCCGGTGGGTTCATTTTGGAATCCGATAGTGGAAGGAATACGCTTCATTGTACAGCCTATTTTATGCTGCCACATAGCGGTCAGCGGAATTGTCTGACCGGCTATTTCCAATTGGTAAGGCTTCCCTTTTACAAATTCCGGACGTCCGGCACTGCTGACAAGGCGGATGACAATCTCGTTTTCACCGGCACGGAGTAAGTCTGTCGGGACTTGGTAAATACGCGGAGGATATTGATAACTTGTTCTTCCTACACAGATACCGTTTATATAGGTAGCATCCGAGTCTTTTAGTGTTCCCACGCGTAAAACAGCTTGTTGTCCGGCTAATGATTCGGGTATGTTAATTCGCTGGCGGAAGTAATGGACTCCATTGAGAGGAGTGTTCCAGCTACCTCCCCAATTGGAGTTGAATACATCCACTTTTTTCCAATCTGAAGCGTCGAAACCGTCACTTGTCCATTTTTCTTTGTTCCCAAGGTCATTTGCCGATTGCTGTCGATGCCATTGATTCACTTGTTCTTTTTGGGCGTTCTTCACAGAATCCGGATAATCAGGATGGAAGTACTGTGGGGACTGGAGCTTTTCCCGGAATCTGGCATATTTCTCGAGTGACTGGCGGGTAGACCATGATGCTATGTTTGTCCCTCCCCAGCTACTATTGATAATGCCAATTGCAACTCCTTTTTCTGCCTGCATTTCTTTTGCAAAGAAATAACAGAGGGCTGCGAAGTCCAACGTATTCTCCCGGGTACAGATTTTCCATTCATTATTGCTATCTTGTTGAGGCTCGATAAAGTTGTAAGCGTACGACGTTTTGGTATAACGGATCAGATTGTTTTCATACGACATGATTTCATCCCTGTATTTATCCATGACACGCTTTACGGTAAGTTCCATATTCGATTGTCCGCTGCATAGATACACGTCGCCTACGTATACATCTTGTATTATTTTCTGGTTGACTCTCAATTCGTAGGGACCTCCGGCCTTGTGCTTCTGCAGGTTGACCGCCCATTCTCCTGTTTGGGAAGCCCGGGTTTTGTATTGCTTTCCGTTGAATTCAATAACAACAGTTTCTTTAGGATCTGCAAAACCCCATAATGGGATAGGGGTGTCACGTTGTAAAACCATCTTGTCGGAAAAGATTCCGGGAAGTCTTACTTCTGCCTGCATTCCTATTGTATATAACAGCAGGCTCAAAATGATGCAAATGTTCTTCTTCATAAATATTATATTTAGCGAGATTATCTTCTTTGTGTCTCAAATTCCAGGAATGGTTTATTTTTCGTCTGTACTGTGACACGATGCAAAGATAGTTGGTATTGATAAGAACGGGCTTTGGGTATGTTTCAATTATTTATTCTGTTGATACCAATCTACTATTTCTTGAAGTTTTTTTCTTTGGGGATAAAATGAAGAAGTGTGAACAAACCGGTTTGTTCAATAAATGTTTTTGATTTTGTTTCAAAATCTTTTTGTATTGTATCTATGAGACTGTCGGATGAATAATAATGGTTAATGTGTCATATTCCGTATTAATAAGATTGGTATATGATGCGTATAATAAACTCTTGATTAAACAAGAGTAAGTAGAGATTTTAATGATCTTGAGAATATCGGTAAGCGTCAATTGCATTCTTAACCGAACCGTGTAACAGTAACAATTTTTGTGCATGGTCATGATTTAATCCTAGTTCCTCCATAATCATCCTGGTGCCTCTTTCTACCAGTTTATGATTACTAAGCTGCATGTTTACCATCTTATTTCCTTTCACCCGTCCGAGTTGAATCATCACCGACGTACTAATCATATTCAGAATCATTTTCTGTCCGGTACCCGATTTCATCCGGGAACTGCCTGTCACATATTCCGGCCCTACAATCATTTCGATGGCGACATTTGCCTCTGCCGCCATTGGAGAATCGGGATTGCTGGTGATACAACCTGTCAGGACACCGTGTTTACGGGCTTCCCGCAAAGCACCAATTACGTACGGGGTAGTGCCGGAAGCAGCAATGCCGATAACGGTGTCTTTTTCGTTGATCTGGTGTTCGACGAGTTCTTCCCAACCTCGATTTTCATCATCTTCGGCTCCTTCTACCGGATTGCGCAGGGCTGTATCGCCTCCTGCAATCAGTCCGATAATCCAGTTGGGAGACATTCCGAAAGTAGGAGGAATTTCGGAAGCGTCCAGCACTCCCAAGCGCCCACTGGTACCTGCGCCCATGTAAAAGATACGTCCACCCTGTTTCATGCGGGGTACAATTTGGTTGACGAGCTGTTCGATTTGTGGAATGGCTTTTTGTACGGCTAACGCCACCTTTTGGTCTTCCCGGTTAATGTCTTCTAATATTTCCCGTACGGACTTCTTTTCCAGATTGTCGTAGAGCGACGGTTGTTCAGTTATCTGCATATTGATAATGGCAATTGACTAAAAATACAAATTACAAGGATTGAGATGAAGCGGTATGATATAAAATTAGCCCTTCCATCGGACTTTGCAGAATCTTTCCGATTCTGATTCCTGTCTCTTGTGCAGCTTCTTGTAATATCTCCCTGTAGCAGTGAGCCACTGATCCGATAAAATGTACAGGGTACTGCGTGTAATCATATTGCATTACGTTTCTTCGGAAGAAAGCAATAAAACTATCAAGCACTAATTGTCGTATCCCCGGCTCTTCCAGATGTTGCGCTATAAAGGGGGAGAGACTTGCCAGAAAACGATTCGGGAAGGGTTGGCGATACACCCGGTCGATGATTTCGGGAGCCGTCAGGTCGAACTGTTTTAAGAAAGCTTCTTTGATGGCAGGTGGAAGCTGGTTCTTCAGGATGTCTCCTACCAGTAATTTGCCAAGGACGGCTCCACTTCCCTCGTCGCCCAAGATAAAGCCTAAAGGGGAGATGTTGTTGACAATCTCTTCACCGTTGTAGAAACAAGAATTGGAACCTGTGCCGAGGATGCAGGCAATCCCAGCTTCATGTCCGCATAGTCCGCGGGCAGCAGCAAGCATATCCGAATTGGCTTTGATGTTTCCAATGACGGGCAGACTGTCTGCAATGGCCCGTCGGAGGACGGGAGCTTTTTCGGGAGTGCATCCTGCACCATAAAAAAAGACGGAGTTGATCGTTCCTTCCGGTAGTTGTGGCAAAAGGGAATGTGTCAGCTCTTGTTGAATCTCTTCTTCTGATTGGAAGAAGGGATTGATTCCTTTCGTTCCAATTCGTTTGATTGGGGTGTCGTTGAAAACGATGCACCAGTCGGTTTTGGTAGAACCACTATCTGCAATGAGTATCATATCTTTGAGCTTTTTATTGTTTCTTTCCGAAAGAATCCTCCAGTCGGTTGCGAATCATTAATGAGGCGACGATACCGGGCAGGGTACAAATACAAACCCAGATAAAGAAGTTTGTGTATCCGAGATGCTCCTGTATCCATCCTGCAGGCATCCCCGGAAGCATCATACCAAGTGCCATAAACCCGGTTCCGATAGCATAGTGCGCCGTTTTGTGTTCGCCTTCCGCAATATAAATCAGATATAGCATATAAGCGGTAAAGCCGAAACCATAGCCCAGTTGTTCGATAGCTACGCAAATGGCTATAAATATAGGATTATCCGGAGTGGCGGCAGCCATCCATACATATAATAGATCAGGAAGGTTGATAGCTAACGCCATAGGTAATATCCATTTTCTGAATCCGTCGCGGGAAACGAGGAAACCACTGATGATTCCGCCAACTAATAAAGCTATGACGCCTATAGTTCCATAGATCATTCCGACAGTTGCGGTAGATAAAGCTAGCCCACCTTTATCGGTAGCATCGAGCAGGAAAGGAGAAGCTATTTTGGCTAACTGTGATTCTCCCAACCGGTAAGTGAGAAGGAAAAAGAACATGAGACCCAGGTTCTTTTTCTTGAAGAAGGTGACAAAGGTCAGAAGAAAATCTCCCAACAATTTACCCGGTGTGAGTCCGGGACGTTTAATGTCCGAATCAGGATGGGGGAGAATCAGACGATGATAGATAGTAAGAGCAAGAAACAATCCTGCAAGAAGGTAGAATGTAATACTCCATGCCAAGGGAATATTGTTTTGTGATGTTTCCAACCATCCTGCCAGCATGACAAGAATTCCCTGCCCGAAAATGTTGGCAAGCCGATAGAAGGTATTCCGGATACCGACAAAGAAAGATTGTTCCTTATTATTGAGTCCGAGCATATAGAAACCATCTGCAGCGATGTCATGTGTAGCGGAGCTGAAGGCTAGCAACCAGAAAAAAGCAAGAGTCAACTGTACATAATGTGCAGTTGGGATAAAGAAGGCTATCCCTGCAAATCCGGCGGCGATGAAACCTTGCATGGCAATAATCCAAGCCCGTTTTGTTTTCACCAGATCGACGAATGGACTCCATAGAGGTTTGATAGTCCAGGGAAGATAGAGCCAGGAAGTGTATAAAGCTATTTCCGTATTGGATAATCCCAAACGCTTGTACATGATAACAGCAATCGTCATTACCGCTACATAGGGCAGCCCTTCTGCGAAGTAGAGGGTTGGTATCCAGCTCCAGGGATTTCTTTTTATAGTGGGTGTTGTCATGGCATTGTTCTTTTTTCATTGATATTGTTTTTCGAGCGTACTGCCGGGGTAATAGTGAGACAGTATTTCTTCATATTTGTAACCTTGCTCTCCCATTACGGCAGCACCAATCTGGCAAAGTCCTACTCCATGCCCCCATCCGGCTCCGGTAAGGATGAATCGTGAAGGGATTTTATCCTCTTTATGTCCTTTTTCCTCATATTCCTTGTCTACTACGAAGGCGGAACTATACAGATGGGAAGTAGATAAGGTACGGCGTATTTCCAGTTCTTTCCCGATAATAAGCGTTCGCAAGGTTCCTACAATTTTCAATCGGACAAGACGTCCCGACGTTCCACGTTCTATAGGAATTAAATCCAGAATTTGTCCGAAGTCAATTCCCGAACGTTGATGAATCAGTGTTGAAAGTTCTTGTTGGGTATAACTGACTTTCCAACGATAGAAGTCTGTCGTTTCCTGGTCATAGTTGTTTAAAACCTGGCTTAGAATCTTTTTGTCCTGCGTGTGGCAGAATGCGACAGGAGAAGTACGAATCCATTTATCAGCCTCCGTCTCTATTGTCAAATCGGGTAGTTGGTCTTCGATCTTACAATCCCGTTGACCGATGAGATAGGGGTGCTTTACGTTTTCCCAACAATTTTGGAACTCTTCAAAAGCTCCGCCACAACATTTAGAGAAACGGGCATCACAAATCGCTCCTTTATACATCAGCACTTCCCCCCGCGTGGCGGAGACTGCTTCGATGGCTTGTGGTGTTGAGGCTCGTGTAATTCCCTGATAACGCTGGCAATGATCATCGGCACATACATCGAAATTTCTATGTGCTTCATGGTCATACCACTTAATAAATGAAGAATTAGGAATGAAGAATGAAGAATTGGCTGCGCTGTCTTTTTGCAAAGTTCTTTTAAATTCTTCATTCTTCATTCTTAATTCTTTATTTTTTTCGAGTAACCAGCTTCGGGAGATGACGGCGTGAGCCTTTAGTAGTTCTAAAGAAGCTGTTGCGCTCATCTCTGATGAAATTACACTGGTAAGATATTCTTCAATGGAAATCACATTGATGGCGGTTAGTTGTTCTCCTTCGATGATAATCTTTAATTCCCCTTTGAATTTCTGGACTTCTTTGCGTTCCCAATGGAAGTTGATTCCGATGGTCACATCTTTCAGTTCAAAGAAAGCAGGTGCACCTTGTTGGGGAGTGAAAGATAATTCATTATATTCTTTCCCTTGCCAATGAATCTTCCCATCCCGGTAAATAGCCTTTTGCATACCGGAGCTTTCTGTTTCGTCGGAAGAGATAAATTTTATAGAAAGAAAATTCAATCTCTTTCCCGGAAAGAATACCAACACTTATTAAGGGGACTCGCATATTACTTTATTACTATTTCTTTTTGAATAATTGATCGCATAGAGTATTTAATTGTTGGGGAGATAAACTTATCTCCTTGTAAATCTCTGTGAGTTTTTTGGCGTTTAATTTATCCATGTCTTCTTCTCTGACAATCGGGAATATGCCACCCATTTCTGCAACAGCCGGACTTATTAATAGCCCTTTTTCATTTGGGGTATAATAGCAATCGGGACGATGTTTTGAGCGTAGGAAAATGATGCAATTCCATACTTCTATTTCGTCACCTCCGAAATGGCTTATTTTATCGAGACCATACCAGGTTATCATGTTGATTAAAGGTTCCTTATCCGAATAAATGACGGAAAGATTTTTGTAGACCTTTTCAAATTGTTGCATTAAGTCAACTTTCAGACCTGATGTCATACCTATGCAAGTTGTGAATACATTGTCTACATAAGTTGTTACGCCGTTTTCATTTTCTAATATACTCTTCAAGAAATTCAGCGCAAAAGGATTAGTCAGTTCTTCTTCTTTTCCTGCTGCCTGGAAATGCATGTGGTCAGGGGCGGAAGCACCGCACTCCGGTCCGTTATAGAGTATATAGAACTCGTCCAGGTTTTCAGCTAAGTGAAGCATATCTTCAAAACGTCCTTTCATGCTTTGTGGAGTGTGTTCCTTGTCGATGATTGTCAAGTGACGCTGAAAAATGGGGTAGGGGTTGAGGCATACCTCATAATGTCCGAATGGTAGATATGTTTGCTCTGCGGGGCGGTTTTTTCCGCATAAGAAACAAGGCCTTTCCTGGATAGAACGACTATCTGTTTTTGCCATGGTCGAGAGGATGCGTTGAGGATTCGGGAAAATTCTAACTTTCATCTCTCTATCTTCTTCCTTCAGTTTCAATACTTTTTTCTTTTCCAGATTTTCTTCCAACGCTTCATAGTTCCTTTTCGCAAGTTCCCAGTTTTCTTTTTGGTTTTCTATCATTTCCTCTACAAGTTCCTGAAACTCTTCATCAATAGTATGCATCTGGATTCTGCCCTTAATTTCCCATGTGCGGATTCGGTCTTTGTAGAAGTTGTTCCGATTGACTTTTTCTGTGCTTAATGCGGCGTCAGAGTTACCTTCCCAACGGCGACAGAGGTATATTACATCATAGATACGTCCGATCTTATACTCCCGTGAGATTCGTAATCCTATGGCGTAATCTTCACCATAGCTGGTATTCGGCAATTTGATATTACGAAGAATAGGAGTGTAGAAAGCTCGTGGAGCACCCAAACCATTGATACGTAGAGCGTTGTTCTTTCCATTTTCCGGTGTCCACTCTTTGTGGTCAATGATACCGGGGGGGATTTCGTTCAGTTGGAAGTCGGTCATTAGATAGGTACCTATGACCATTGCGCAGCTTTCCTTATAAAAGGTGTCTACGATTTTCTGTAAAGTGGATTCATCTTTATATAAATCGTCGCTATCTAACTGTATAGCGAACTTTCCGCATTTTTCGTGACATATACCCTTGTTCCAGCAGCCTCCTATACCTAAATCATTTTCTTGGGGGATGATATGGATCAATCTTTTATCGCTACTTAGTTCCTGGAGAATTTCCGTCGTTCCATCGGTGGAATGATTGTCGATAACAATAATGTTAAAAGAGAAAGTGGTCCGTTGGTTTAAAGCCGAATTGACAGCATCGCGGATTGTATGAGCACGATTGCGTACAGGGATGATGACAGATGCCTCGAATTCAAAGTTTTCGCTGTGAAGATTTACAGGCCGTGAAGAAGTAGGCATGAAATAAGCATCAATACATTTCAGGTATTCGGTACAGGCAGCTTCCATTTCAATTTGTACTTCCCGATTTTTGGGGTTTACATAGTCGAATTGTTTCTCTCCGCTTTTTCTGGTATCTGTTTCAATTTCGGTGTATAGATATTCATTGATGTGCACAATTGAATATTTGTAAGAGATGAATAGACGCATAGCATATAGTCCTGCGTATTTGTACTCTTCACGCAAAGCATCTGCTATTTTAGTGAAGGCAGAAGAACTGAATAGAAGCATGGAACCGAAATCGAAATCATCCCGGACGCTTCCTAATTGGTAGTCAATGACAGGTGCTTGTTTAAGTTCTCCGTTAATCAGCTGATAGTGGTCGGCATAAACTATTCCATTCTTTTTATCGTTCTCCATGATTTGCACCATGCGTTCCAAGGCATACAGTCCCAGTTTTAATGGAGTTTGTTTCAAGTAGAACAGAGTATATTCCGTATTGGCATTGGCTGCAATTGTTTTCATTGTGTCTGTGGAATAGAACCCTTTAACAGAGAGATATTCACAACCCGGAAGAGCTTTCTTACCGGGCTCCGAACCTAATAAATAGATCTTATTTACTAGCTCTGACACTTGTAGTTCCTTTACTGTCTGCATGGTATCTTCCGGAGTGCCGAAAGGTATGAAGCAATTAATTTTCTTCTTCATCTTCATCTTAATATTAAAGAACTGTCGTATTGTCCATCGTTGATTTCTTTCGAATGAGGAAGCAAAGTCCGATGAAAGTAAATGCAGCGTTAAATAATAGCAGCTCGTAACTAATTTGGTAACCGTTGAACCATGCTTCCGAATTTCGTTGCAGGATATAGCAAAGAATAGGAGAAGCGATAGCTACCAACGGAATATATTTATCATAAACTTGTTTCTTGGTGAAGATGCCGAAAGCGAACAACCCTAAGATAGGACCATACGTATAACTGGCCAATGTGTAAATCGCATCAATCACACTGGTGTTGTTCAGCAAATTGAATACAAAAATGACTGCCCCCATCACAACTGCCATACCGATATGTACCTGTTTGCGTATTTGGCTAAGTGCCGCCTCTCCTTTTATCTGTGCATGTAAAATATCTACAGTAAAAGAAGTGGTCAGTGCCGTCAAGGCAGAACCCGCTGCAGAATAGGCGGAGGCTATCAGTCCGATAATGAATAATATTCCGACTATGCCGGGAAAATAATTTCCGGTAGCGATCATCGGAAACAACTCGTCGCTTTTTCCCGGATTCTCAATGCCTTGCTGTGCTGTAAACGTATATAGCAGTACTCCCAGCATCAGAAAAAGCAGAATGACAAAGAACTGTGAGATTCCACTGGTAATCATATTTTTCTGCGAGTCCCGGAAGTTCTTGCAGCTAAGATTGCGCTGCATCATATCCTGGTCGAGCCCGTTCATGGCAATAACGGTGAATACACCTGCCAGGAATTGTTTGAAGAAATATCGTTTGTCGTTGACATCGTCAAAAAAGAATGTCTTGGAAAAGTCACTATCTGAAATCGTACTAACCAGACCGCTGAAATTCAGATGCAGGCTGGAAGCAATATAATAGATGCAAAGTACAACCGACACTACCAGGCAGAATGTTTTTAGAACATCCGTCCATATCAATGATTTCACTCCACCGCGGAAAGTGTAAAGCCATACGATAAATACCGTAAGGATCACGTTCAACAGGAATGGGAGATGGAAAGGATCGAAGATAAGAAACTGCAATGTCAGGCATACGAGAAAGAGCCGGACGGCTGCCCCTAGCATCTTTGAAATAAAAAAGAACCAGGCTCCCGTCTTGTAGGAAGAGCTTCCGAACCTGTTCTCCAGATATTCATAAATGGAAACCAGGTTCATACGATAAAAGAGAGGAACGAGTACAAATGCAATGATAATTTGTCCTACTATGAATCCCAGCACCATTTGCAGGTAAGAAAAGCTACTTGCCTGTACCATACCCGGAACGGAAACGAAGGTGACTCCGGAAATGGTGGAACCGATCATGGCAAAGGCAACGATATACCAGGCTGATTTACGGTTTCCTACAAAGAATCCTTCATTGTCGGCTTTGCGTCCTGCTATATAAGAGATAGTGAACAGGATGATAAAGTATGCCACAATAGTAATAGATATAACGGCTGGACTCATATCTGCTGTTTAAATTCGTTTGAGGATAAATATCCGGAACTTGTTTACTTTGCCTACAAATGTAGGGAATTTATCATAGATATGCATACTCTTACATATTTTTTATTCCGGGTGTGCCTCCGGTTGCATGTTTTGATGAATGCCAATTCTTATTGAGAGAGGGTAACTCCGGGGATTTCTTTTCGAGTGAAACGCCGGTTATTTTATCAATGGTGTGCATTTCATCTCTAAAACAACAAGTGTCAAAAGTATGTCCTGGTGCAGTCTCTTTACTACTTGAAAGTGCCAGATACCCGCCATTATTGTTCAGTGCCGGGAAGTTCGGTATAATTATTATATTTTCTCCACCGACTTTATGTTTCTGAACGACTCTGTTGAAGTATTTCGTGAAGCAAAGATATGCTTTGGCAGGAATGGTTAGGGGAGTAGAAGGACTTTCATTTTGAAGGATGGTAGTATTGTATATTGCCCCGTCTTTATACATCTTATATAGATAAAGTACCGGTAAAATGATAGCCTGTTCAGTCGGATTGTAGATTTCTATATATTCTGCACCATCAGTGGCATTATTATACATGATTTCATTGAAAAGAAGCATACCTCTCACATCTTTCGGTAATTCGGGGGTGTTCGGATTATCTGGAATGTCTGTTCCGGGATGATCGGGTGTTTCATCAGGTGTAGTGTCCGTTTCTACGTTATTAGATAGCTGTATGTGATGAAATGTAAATCCTTTACAGCGGGTTTTGGTGTAAATGCAGTATATACCGCAGTAGCGGGAAGTTTGTATATCGGTATCTTTTATTTGTTTTTCTTTTACGTATTCATTCTCGGATTCACGTCGTGTCCAAAAAGTCCAGTAACCATTATTGTCACGTTCTACTTTTATATATAGTTTCGGTGAAGAGTCTCCTTTCATCAACTCTCTTCCCGAAGCCAGTAGTTTAGATTGGTCTCCGTTTTGACGATAAAGAGTTACATTATCTTTGGCTCCTCCTATCTGAATATAATAACCGTTTAAATTCTCGGAAAGAATGTTTGAGGAAGAAGTCAGATAAAATCGTGCATAATTGTTAGCGGAAGGATTAAAGGTGAGGTGAACTCCAAATTCCCAACGGGTATTTTTTACAGAGGTGGAAGGAATGGTGACATAAGCTGTTCCGGCGTCTTCGTATGGATCATTCAGATGGATTCCTTCTTTAGAATTGATGGTGAATTTGTCCATCTCTCCTTCCCAGGGAAGTTCGGAGGTAACTGTATCCTCTTCCTCTGAATCTCCTTTTTCTTCGTCATTAGCAGGGAGCGAACAATTATAGAACAATATGATGAAGATACTTAGGAAAGCAAATGCTTTGTAAACTTTCATACGGTTTTTAATTTGAGTTTTTTCGTTTTACCGTATTTGTTTGTGTATAATGCAGAAGCAATTGCGGTCTGAATATTTGAATGAGTCGGCAAAGATAAACTTTCTTGCCGGAAAAAGCCCATACTTACAGAAGAAAAGATTGTAATTCTTTTTGTTTCCTATACACGCATGGGAAGAAAACAGTAAGGGACTACCCTAAGTCATATTTAATAGATTGACTTTTGATAGTCCCTTACAACTGTTACATTCAATATGGGAATACTATTCGAAACGTGGCATTACATATTTATCAGTATAAGATGTGAAAGTAATACCGGGCATGGAATGAGTAGACGATGCGTTCTCTAATTTTTTAATCAATGAATAATCGTCGGCATTCAATGCGTAATAATTATCAGAGGTCGGAGTAGTCACACGTACCGTCCAATCGAACATATTACCGATAATGGTTAGTGCATCCGTTTCGGGATTGAATACCGGGATTCCTGTTTTTACGATTTCATACGTCCGATTCTGCAACACATAGAAGGCGTTGTTGACATCGGTCATAAAAGCAAGCGTCTTTTTGTTTCTGAACTCGGTCAGATACAGATGCTTTAACGTCAGTCCTTCAGGCAAGGTGATGGCACGGACATACGGACGCCCTTTCACCTGTTTCAGATGGAACAGACGACGATCGGCATCCAACAGAAGATATCCTTCGTCGTACTCCTTCTTCACCGCCGGGTTTCCTACGATCTCAATGGCCGGAAAGCGGAAATTCTTCTTGGTCATAGCTT
>ERZ779654.938-NODE-938-length-15362-cov-2.828836_pt1 | contig 15362 bp, 2 predicted proteins | sample MGYA00511075_ERZ779654 | MGnify/ENA primary metagenome ERZ779654 (study PRJEB29588, sample SAMEA2155636) | human gut metagenome | biome: human gut; feature: human-associated habitat; material: faeces | place: Denmark | collected 2008/2010 ...
CTTTTTTTCTGTGCATTGCACCGAAAAAAAGCGATCTCGCGTGTGCAAAAAATCCAAAACAGCTCTTGCCAAATAGATTAAAATGTGTTAAAGTATAAGTGTGCATAATTTAAAGTACAGAGACAACTTAGTAAAAACAGAAATAAATTTTTGATTTTATTCAATAGTTTAATTCACATGAAAAAATCAGTATTTAGAAAATATTATAAAGAACGGAGATGATGCCTATGCACCTTTATTAAACATACTTTAAATAAAAATATACAGGAAAAATAGCATAAATGATTGATAAAAACACTAAAAAACGATATAATGAAAGGAGCGATAGGATGAGTTTTAAAATAGAAATAAATCCAGAACTAAAGATGAAAAGCGATATAATGTTTAAAGCATTTTATGGCAGAAAAGAAAATGAGGAATTTTTACAAGATTTTCTAGAAGCTGTGTTAGAAGAAAAAATAAAAATAAAAAAAGTAATGCATGATGTAAGGTTGGAACAATTGGCAAAGGAACAAAAATTTGGAATACTAGACTTGGGAGTAGAACTAGAAGATGGAGAATTTATAAATGTAGAAATACAAATAAAAAACTATAAAAATATAGAGAAAAGAACAACATTTTATGCATGCAAAAAATTAATAGAACAATTAGGACCAGGAGAAGATTATAGACAATTAAAACCAACAATAATAATAGCAATATTAGATTATTCATTTATAAAATTACCTGAATATATTACAGAAACAGTAAGAGTAGTAAAAGAACATAGAGAATATGAGATAAATAATGATGTAAAATATTATTATATAGAATTAGAAAAATTTAGAAACCAAAATCCAGATATGACAAAACGAATAAACCAATGGAGCGCGTTTCTGGACATGGAGAGGGGGGACTTGTTAGAAATGGCATGTAAGGAAAATGATAAAGTAAAAAGAGCAGTTGAGAACTATGAAGTTTTAACAGGGGATGAAGAAGTTAAAAGATTGGCAGAAATTAGACTAATGTCAAAACTAGAAGAACGTTCAGCACTTGATTGTGCAAGAGAAGAGGGGATTGAAGAAGGCAAAAGAAAAGGGAGAGAGGAAGGTAAAAGAGAGGGAATCAAAGAGGTAGCAAAAGCATTAAAAGAAAGAAAAGAGCCAATAGAGAAAATAGCAGAAATAACAGGATTAAGCAAGGAAGAAATAGAAAAAATATAAATAAAATTTAAGTAAGTTTGAATTTGACAAATTCAAACTTATTTTTTTTGCACCGATTATCTCGCTTTTTTTTCGTGCACTTGCACCGAAAAAAAGCGATCTCACGTGTGTCACGTGTGCAAAAAATGCCATAAATTTCTTTGAAAAAAATGCTGAAAAACGTTGAAAAAAAGAGGACGTTATGATATAAAATAGGTAGAGATATAAGATAGAGGATTTGAGCCAAAAAACGGAGGAAAAGAATGTTAAAAAAGAGAAAAAAAGTAAAGATTATAATGACGATAATAGCACTAATATTGGCGTTAGGTCTTTTTATAAATTGTCAGAAAATAGATATAAATAAAGAAACATATGCACCAACGATGAACTTGGCAACAGCGGAAGAAATCAGATTAGCAGCGACGACAATAGGACTAGAACATGGAACAATAAATCCGATATATAGGCCAAAATGGGAAAAAATATCAAGTTCAATAGACACAACAAAAAAGACGTTAACAGTAAAGGTAAAAGGATACGCATATGAAAATCAGACATTAAATGCAAATGCCAAGATAGATTATGCAAGTGATGTAGAGAGTACATTAAGTTCAGAAAATATTACGGTATTTTTTGACGGAGTAAAAGTTACGAGCAAGACGAATCCAAAGATAACGGTTGCAAATAAAACAGTTACTCACAATGCTGTATCAAACAAAGATGAAGTAACATATGATATAATATTGGCGAATTTGGAAGAAACGGCAAGACAAGCAGGAAAACAATATAAAGAGTGGTCAGGAAACATAGCATTAAAAATTGGAGGTAGAGGGGAGAGCGAAACTACTTACAATGCAAATGTTTTAACAGACCAATATAAAAATCAAAACATGATGGAATTAGACGGCAAAGATTCATCTTGGATAGATGTTAAGATTGAGGATGCAAAAACAGATAAAAATGCTTCAGGTACGATGTTTGCAGATTACATTAAGCCTGAATTTACATATGTATATTCAAATGGAAACATAAATTTAACGAATAAAACACTAACAGTAGATTTTTCAGTAGTCGACAAATATTTTTCAAGTACAACATTAAGTGCACGAAATGCAGCTGATGCGATAAAGGTAAGTTTGACAGATACAAACCCAGCAAGTCAAATACCAGATGCGAAGATAACTAAAGAATTAACCAAAGTAAGTGATGTAACAGAAAAGAGAGATGGAGTAGACGTAAAAATAGGAGAAAAATACAGATTGGTAATAAAAGGTTTGCAACAGCAGACAGCAGATGGAAAATATAGAGATTATAGTGGACCAATGAGCATATCTATTCCAGCAGGAGTTGCAACAGATAAATCTGGAAATAAAAGTATAGCAACAACATTTTCAATAGGAGTAAACGAGCCTGGTGGTTCAAGTGATAACCAAAAAATAGTTGATGTGGTTGACCCATTATGGAAAACAGAAAATATTAATATAGACCACACAAATAAAGTGGTAACATTAGATTTAGTTGGAACTGATAAATATTATGCAAGCAACAGCCTAACAACAAATAGTATCAAGGTAATAATAGATGGTGAAAAAGTTACTACAACAGCAAATGTAAAAAAATCTTTAAGTGCAGCAACACCATTAGAAGAAACTAGAAATGGTACAAGTGTACAATATGGTGTTAGATATACATTAACATTATCAGATTGGGAAGAAGCCACAAAACAAACAGGAAAACAATTCTTTGAATGGAGTGGTACAACTAAAATTCAAGTAGCAGCTGGAACGATCACTGACCAATATACTAACAAGAGTCAAAAGCAAGAATTTACACTAGGACATGTAGACTTTATAAAACCGAAAATTGAAAAAGTATCTTTTGCAAAAGATTCAACAGCAAAAACAGAAACGATATTATTTAATGTAATAGACAAATACTTAGATGTAAGTGACAAAGTAACAACAGATGAAATATCAGTATATGTAGATGGTGAGCTAGTACCAAGTTCACAAATAACTAGAACATTGACAAAAATATCAGATTTAACAGGAACTGTTAATGAAACAACAAAAGTAATTGGACATCAATACAAATTAGTGCTTTCAAATTTTGAACAAAAAAGAACAGCAATAAATTACAATAGAGAATATTCAGATTGGAGCGGTAATGTTAAAATAAAAATTGCAGAAGGAGCAGTTAAAGACACAAATAGTCCAACACCTAATAAAAATGAAGCAACTGAAATTAAAGCAGATGATAGTGATGCTAAAAAAGATTTTGTGGATTTTGTAAAGCCAAATGCAACATACAAATATTCTGAATCAGATATCAATTATGATGGTAAGACATTTACAATGGTGTTTGATGTGACTGATAAATTCTATAGTTCAGGAACACTTTCAATAGATGACTTAGACATAAAAATTGATGGAGAAACACCAAACTGGGATTCAACAGGTATTCATGGAGTAGTTAAAGAACTTTCAGTTACAGATAGGAGCAATTCTATAAGTATCACTGAAAATGGAGTAGTAAAAGCTGTAACAAAAGTTATAGGTAAACGATATACATTGAAATTATCACATTTAGAGCAATTGGAAAAATTACAAGGAAAAGACACGATGGATTACAGTGGTGTAATTACAGTAGCAGTTGCCAAAGATAAATTTGCAGATACATCAGGAAATAAGAATAATGCATTTACAATTACTTCTGGAATTAATATTGCAGGAGAAAAATTAGGTACTGATGGAAAAGTAGTCGATGTAGTAGACCCAATCTGGGAAAAAGTAAGTTCATCAGCAAGTGCGGCAGAACAAACTGCAACAATAACTGTTAAAGGTACTGATAAATATTTTAAAGCAAGCAGTTTAAATGCAGACTTAATAAAAGTTTTTGTAGATGGAAAAGAAGTTACAACAGGTATTACTAAAACTGTTGGAACAAGTTCACCAGCATATGGTTCAGATAAGATGACAAGAATAGGTGACCAATATACGATTACAATTAGTGGTTCAGGACTTACTAAAAATGCTAAACAGATAAAAATTCAAATTCAACCAAATGCGATTACAGATACATCAAATAACACCAATAAGGCAACGGATTTACTATTATTTAATGCTTTGGCAAATACAGAGGCTGAATCAGAAATAAATAGTGGATTTTTAGGAAGCAAAAATAGTAAAAACACAAATGTTAGCAAAATAGAAAGACAGAACATTGACAATGTAACATTTATGGATAATATACCATCATCAGTTTATGACAAGTCAGCTAAAGCTTATGTTGATACAACTGCATGGGATGTTTCAGCACAACAAGATAAATCGATACTAGCTTGGTATACAACTAATGCAAATGGAACTTTAAAAGTTTATGTTGGTAGTGATGATGAGATATTTGGAAATTATGATTCAAGCTATTTATTTAACTGTATAGGAAATTCGGAAAAGTGTACTTCTTCTGAAACAATCTCAGGCATTGGTTTACTAAATGTAGGTAGTGTAGTAGATATGTCCAGAATGTTTAGATTTACAGGTTCAAATGCTATGACTAAGTTGGATTTGGGAGAAAAGTTTAATACTGGAAATGTAACGAGTATGACGGGAATGTTTGCAGGAACAGGGTTAAATAAAATGACAACATTAAATTTAGGAAGTATGTTCAACACAAGCAAAGTAAATGGTATGGCATATATGTTTATCAAAACAGGTCGTGAAGCAATGACTCAATTGGATTTAGGAGACAAGTTTGACACAAGTAATGTTATTGTAATGCAGAATATGTTTGAAGATACAGGATATACAGCAATGACAACATTGAATCTTGGAAGTAATTTTGATACAAGTAATGTAATAGATATGTCAGGTATGTTCAAAAACTGTGGATATACTAAATTAACAGGAATAAATTTAGGTAGTCTTTTTAATACAAGTAAAGTAACCAATATGAGTAATATGTTTGATAATTTTGGGCGTACATTAATTACAGAGCTTGATCTAGGAGACAAATTTGATACAAGTAATGTAACAAATATGAGCAAGATGTTTTTTGAATGTGGTCTATATAAATTAAAAACAGTTAATTTAGGAAATAAATTTGATACAAGTAATGTAGTTAATATGTGGCATATGTTTCATAACTTTGGACAATATTCAATGGAGAATTTGGATTTAGGAGATAAATTCTTTACAACAAAAGTTATTACTATGGAAGAAATGTTTTATGCTACTGGACAAGCGTCAATGACAAAACTTGATCTAGGCCCAGCATTTACGAAAATAGCTGATACATATACAAAAATGTTTACAAACACAGGCAAAGACGGTGCATTAACAATTTATGCCTCAGAGCAAATTTACCTAGACAAAAACAACTTCAAGTTAAATACAGATGCAACAACATCAGCGATAAATTATACAAGAGGAACAATCAATCCAAAATATAGAACAGAATGGATAAAGCAAGCATCACAAATAACAATAGATAGTAATGACTTGGCAAAGAGTAAGATAAACATAACATTAAGAGGAAGAACAAATGCAGAAGCAGGAAAAGACTTCACAAGTGATGTAGAAAGCTTATTGAATAATGATAAAATAGACGAACAAATAAAAGTATACATAGATGGAGAAGAAGCAACAAGTATAACAAAACAAGTTGCAACTGCAACAGAAGCAACAAATGAAACAACAGGGGCAAAAGACGTAGTACAAGTACTAACACTATCAAACTTTGAAGAGGCATTAAGACAAAAAGGAAAGAACTACAAAGAATGGAGTGGTAACATTTCATTAAAAATTGCAAAAAAGACATTAAAAGACACAACATATCAAAACCAAAACTTACAAGCAATAGACACATCTGGAACAATGGAAGATATTATATTAAAAGGAACTGGAACAGAAAGTACAAACAATAAAACAAGCACAACAACAATGTTTACAGACTATATAAGACCAGAATTTACATATGAAGCGGCAAATACTATAATAGACCAAGGAAAGAAAAATGTAACAGTAATATTTGATGTAACAGATAAGTATTTCCTAAGTTCAAAAATAGATTTAACAACAATGACAATAAATGTAGATGGAGAAGAACCTGATTGGACTAAAGTAACAAGATCATTCAAGAAGAAACAAATTGCAGCAGATGTTACAGAAGGAAATATAATTTATAGAGCAAATGGAGATATTTATACAGCAGTAAACGGAAAACAAGTAAAAATTGGTGAAAGATATGAACTTATAGTAAATGGATTAGAAATTAAAGATGGTGAAGGTTATAGTGGTCCGATGACAATAGCCTTCCCAGCTGGTAAATTAAATACAGATGGAACAATAAAACAAGGAATTGTGGACAAGAGTGGTAACCTAAATTCAGCAAAAACAATTACAATAGGTATAGATGACCCAGGAAATCACGAAGACCATGATAAACCAGAAGTAGTCGATGTTGTAAATCCAGTATGGACATATGGAACAAGTAGCATAAACAGAATAAGAGATGGAAAAACAGCAGATACAGTTGAATTAACAATAATCGGTAGTGATAAATACTACAAATCTAATTCACTAACAAAGGATAAAATTAAAGTATATGTAGATGATAAATTAGAATCATCAATTACAAAAGACTTAGTAGCAATTACAGATACAGCAACATTAAAACAACTAGCAACAAAACAAGGACTTCCAGATGTAAATAATGTAAAACTTATAGGATATAAATTAACTTTAGGAAATTTCGGCAAAATAAATGGTGTTACAAAAATAGTAATAGATGCAGGAACAATAGTAGATAATTCAGGAAATGTTAACTTAGAAACTACAATTCTTGTAGGAAATAAAGAATGGGTAGAAAAAGGAGACAGTTCAACAAATCAAAAATATCCAGCATTTAGAGACAGTATAGTAGACTTTATCAAACCATTAATTAGCTATAAATATTCAAAAGTTACAGGAAGTGCAAACCCTGAAATTGACTATAAAGCTAAAACATTAACAGTTAAATTTGATGTAACAGATAAACATATAAGAGAAGACTCAATAATGAATAAAGATGGAACATTAAATGCAAACAACATCAGAATAAAAGTTGCAGGAACAGACTTAACAGACCAGTTACACACAACAGTAACTTCAAAAGACCTTCAAGATGGAACAGGAAAAGAATACACATTTGTGATATCAAACTTTGAATTAATATATAACGAATCAGAAAAATATAAAGATTACAGTGGTGCTGTAACATTTGTATTTGCAGCAGACAAAGTTGATGATACATCTGGAAACAAAAATGGTGCAACAACACTTACATTAGATTATGATGATGGTGATGATGAAAGAAATCCAGTAATAGTCGATGTAATTGATCCATTAATTGAAAAAACGGCAGACAACTTAAGTAAGTTAAATTCAAGCAATGGAATAAACAGAGATATTACAAATGAAACTGGAACCGTATCAGTAAGAATAAAAGCAACAGATAAATATTTATCAAAAGGAACATTACAAGATGCAGCAAATGTTGCTAAGATTAGGGTTAAAGTTGTAAAACCAAGTGGAGAAACAGTATACCCAGACACAATAACAAAACAAGTTTCTCAAATAAGTCAACAACAAACAGAAATTACATATCAAATCACTTTAGGAAACTTTGGTGAAAATGAAGGTGTAACAAGTATTATAATACCAGAAGGAGTAATAATAGATAAATCTGGAAATACAAATAGAGAAACTGAATTATTAGTAGGAAATGCAACATGGACAGAAGCGGGAGATACAAAAGGTGAATACACAGCATTTAGAAACAGTATAGTAGACTTTACAAGACCTGTTTGGGAATACTCAACAAGTAGTATAACAAGAGATAGAGATGGCGAAACAGGAACAGTAACAGTTAAAATACTAGGACGTGATATTTACTACTTAAAAGATACATTAACAGAAAATAACATTGATGTATTTGTAGCAAATAGCAAAAATCCAAATGTTCCAATAACAACAATTACAAAGAAATTAACAAAAATAACAAATACTGCTGAACTTGATGGAGCTGATACAGGATATAATTTAACATTAGGAAATTTCGGAACATATGATGGAGCAGTAAAAATCAGGATTGCAGAAAATTCAATTAGGGATACATCTGGAAATGGAAACAAACAAACAGAAATTTCAGTAGGAAATAAAAATTGGGTTGAAAAAGATATCGGAGACAATGAAAACTCTCCAAAATATACAGCATTCAGAAATAGCATAGTAGACTTTATAAAACCAACAATTAAGTATAAATATAAAGAAGGAGTAAATCCACTAATTGATTCAACAAATAAACAAGTAAGGATAACATTTGATGCAGTTGATACAAACTTCTTAGAAAGCAATATATTAACAGCAGATGATATAAAACAAATACTTGTTGATGATATGGATGTAACTGATTACATAACCAAGAATCTTACAAAAGCAGATATCACAGATGGTTCAGGAAATGGAGTAAGATATACATTAACATTATCAAACTTCGAATTAGATAAGAACTTAGAGAATGAAATTTTTAGAAGACATAGTGGTAAGATAGAATTTGTAATAGCTGCTGGAAAAGTAAAAGATACATCTGGAAACGAGAACATTGAAACAAAAATAATAGTCGATAATGACAATGGCGATGATGCCAATAACTTTATTAAAGTTGACTTTATCAAACCAAAATTATTCTATGTAGACAAAGATATAAGCTATGCACAAAGATATGCTACAGTAACTATTGCAGGCACTGATAGATTCTATGATTTCAATACAAAATTGACAGCAGAAGATATTACAATATATGAATTGAATAGAAATGGCGAATATGTTCAAAGAACTGATTTACCAATATCAATAACACCTGTAAAAACGAAATATGGTTATAATTTTGTTATAAAAATAAGTGAATTTGAAGAAGAATTTAAGAAATTTAAAATTAGTATTCCAGCTGGAAAAATTGCAGATACAGGAGGTCTTACAAATGAGGCAACAGACATAATTGTAGACTTAGACAATAAAAAACCAGTATGGAAATATATGAGTACAGATACTTCAAAATTCGAAAATGATGGAACAATTAGCTTTAATGTTAAAGGTCAAGATACATTTTTAGTTTTAGACCAAAGTAACTTGAATGATGCTAATGTAAAAATCTTCAAAGATGGAAAAGATGTAGCCGGAGCAACAGCAAAGGTTACATCTCTCGGAGAAGATGCTAACGAAATTTCAAAATCATATAAAATTGATATTACTGGCTTAAAAGAAATTGGAAATTATTCATTAGTAATAGAAAAAGAAACTTTAGTTGATGAATTTGATAATAAGAGTAATACAACAACAATAAGCTTCTCTAAATCTGCAATAAGTAGTAATACAGATAATTATACAATGATAACATATCATACAAGTCCAGATTTCAAAGAAACTCATCAATCTTATGTACATGAATTAATGAGTGTAAATGAAAGTGGCACAAATGCAGAATCTACAACATATAGAGCAAGTTCAATTGGCGAAATTTACGATGATGGTAAAAATGCACAATTTGCAGAACCATTCGGATATAGCTTTAAAGGTTGGGCAGTAGCGAATAATAAAGGATTCTCAGCAGATGATGCTAAGATTTATAGCTTATATGATGATATTCCAAATACAGTAACACACTTAAATGCAATTTGGCAAAAAGCAACTGTAATCTTTGTATCAAAATCTGGTAATAATTCAAATGATGGTTTATCACCAGAAAAACCAGTTAAAGATTTACAAACAGCATATGGCAAATTAAATTCTTCTGGAAAATCTTCTGAAAATATAATTGTAATTATGGATGCAGTTGAATGGAATAGTAGTGATAAATTAACAGGAAATGCAACAATTACAAGTTTATATGCAGGAGTAGATTACAGAACAAAAGGTGCTGAATTAAAAGTTTCTTCTAACATGAACATTGAGGGAGATGTAGCATTTGATAATATTAAACTATATTCATCTTCTACAAAGGTTAGTGATGGTAGTGACTACTTATCTAAAGGCGATTATTCAAATGTATTAATTACAAATTATGGTGATGTAACTCTTGGTAGATGTATTTCAACACCAGATGATAAATATACTTTTGGTGCCGTAGTTGGTGGAAATTACAAAACAGAGGCAAAACTAGGAACAATAGGAATTCACACTGTTATAGTAGAAGCTGGTAAATACAATAATATCATTGCAGGAAGCAGTTTAGAGACACAAACTACAAAGAGCAAATATGTTTCACATCAAGTTATGATTGGAACTATGAAAGAATCAGCTGTTTCAAGAAATGAAAAATTAACAATTACAGGTTACTTAGCAATGGGTGAAAGTGAAGATGGATGCTATCCATATAATACTAATGGTTCACAAAGTACAACAACAGCATATAGTATGAAATATTCTATTACAAAAATTTATAGTGCTAAATTCACAGGAGAAAACAAATTTAATAAATCTTCTGAAAATGCAAGTATATACTTAAGAACAATAGATGGATTTAATGATGGAATAAATGGATTCTATATGTATGGTGGAGAGGTTACAGGAAATGTTTATGGAGGTTCAAGAGCTAAAGTTAAAAAAGACCCAACAGGAAGTGAACCAATCGCAAATGAGCTAAATTTCTACGGTGGACAAATTACAGGTGATATATTTGGAAATGGTAATAAAAACTTTTCAATTGGAAGTTCAACAATTACACTTTCTGGACGTATTGCTATAACAGGAAATGTTTTCGGAGGTTCAAATACTGATACAGAAGCTCAAGGACAAGTTTCAGGTAATACTAATATTATTGTAAATAGCGGAATCACAGTAAATGGAAACATTTATGGAGGAAGCAAGGGTGTAATAAATGGAACATCAATAAATGTCAATACAGGAGCAATAAATGGAAATACAAACATAACATTAAATACTGGAACAATTAAAGGTGATATATATGGTGGAGGTCAAAACGGTGGAGTTTCAGATTCAGCTAATATAAATATAAACAATGGTCAAGTAACAGGAAATATTTATGGCGGAGCATATCAAAACCAAGTAAGAACTCAATCAAATATTAATATCTTAGGAGGAACAGTACAAAATGTATATGGTGGAAATATCTTAACAACAAGTGGTCAACAAAATAATGACACTGTAAGTCAAAATGTAAATATAGTAATTGGAAGCAAAGATGTAAATACAACTCCAACAATTAAGGGTACTGTATATGGTAGTGGTAAATATGAAAGAGTAGGTACAGTAGAAATTCAATTAGTTAAGAGTGCAAAATTGGCTACAATATATGGTGGTTCAGATGAGGCAGGAATAACAAATGAAGTTAATATCTACTTAAAAGGTATTACAGCTAATACAATATATGGTGGTTCTAAGACTGATGGAATTGTAACAACAGCAAATATATTCTTACAATCAGGAACAGTAACAGATGTCTACGGTGGTGGTTATGGTGGTACAACTACAACTGCAAATGTAACATTAGAAGGTACTGCAAATGTAACAAGCTTATTTGGTGGTTCTAATACAAATGGAACTGTTGAAACATCAAATGTTGAATTAAAATCAGGTAAACTTTTAAATGTTTACGGTGGTGGTAATTCAGTCGCAGTCGAAACTGCAAATGTAACATTAGATGGTATTACAATTGATGAAATACATGGTGGCTCTAAGAATGCTGGTATAACAACAAATACAAATGTTGTATTAAATACTGGTAAAGTAACTGATGTATTTGGTGGAGGTTATGATGTAGGTGTAACAAATGCTAAAGTAACACAAAATGGTGCAACAGTAACTAATATCTATGGTGGAAACCAAGGTGGAACAGGCAATGGTGGAGACACTGATAATGCAACTGTTAATATTGCTGGAAAAACAGCAAATAACATCTATGGTGGAAATAAAGAGAAAGGTACAACAAAAAATGCAACTATAAATATAACAGGAGCTTCAACAATAACTGGTAAACTTTATGGTGGTGGATATAAATCAGCAATTGGTAAATCTGGAAATACAGGTTCAACAACAATTAATATTACAGGAGGAACAATCGAAAATGACATAAATGGTGGTTCAGAAGATTCAACTGTTTATGGAACAACAAATATTAATATTGGTAAAGATACTGTTACAGATGATACACTAGTAGCTGGAAATATCAATATTAAAGGAAATATATATGGTGCAGGAAGTACAGCAAATGATAATTTTGATACAGTAAGTGTTTATGGTGCAACACATGTGACTATGGATGGTAGCACAGCTTCACCAATAACATTTGCAAACAATATTTTCGGTGCTGGAAAAGGCTCAACATATGAGACAACAGACAAAAAAGGAGCAGACAAATCAACAGTTAAGATTAAAGACCTTGGAACTTCAGCAAATGCTCATAAGATGATTTCTATACAAAGAACAGGAAAAGTTTCAGTACAGAACTCATACTTAGAATTGACAGGAGCTCAAGATGCAAATAATTACTATAAACGAGCAAGTTATACTTTAAATAGAGTTACAAATGGATTGACTTTACTTGATAATTCAACATTATATACACAAAGAGCATTTAACATGGTTGGAGGATTCGAAAGTTTGGTAACAAACGAATATGGTACAACTATAAAAGAAACTGTAAGTATTGAAAATGGAACAGTTACAAGAAATGTTGATAACAGATTGTATACACTTGAAGGTGTAAACTTAATCTTTGCAAAACAAGAAGGAAACTTAGAAGATAGGTCAAATGAAGATATCTGGGGTGATGTAAAAGGTATGGCATTCTTTGGAATGTACAGAACAAGCAGAACAACAGGTGCAAAAGAATATGACATATATGCACCAGATTATAATGGAACAGCTTCAACAAAGATGTTTGCAAATGGAACTTATGTTGAAGGTAGACATAAACCTAAACATAACATCACAGTTGATGGATTCTATTCAAATATCGCAGATGATACAGGAATAGCAAAACCACAAGTTATAGATGTTACAGATTATGGCACATATTATGATTGGATTATAGGAGCAGATGTTGTAAATTATGCAACTTCATTAATAGCTTCAACATATTCAACATATTCAATGGCAGACTTACAATTAGACTTAAGCAAGGTTATTAATAGTCCAACATATAGTGGTACATCATTAACATTAAATAGAGTAAGTTCAAATGCATTAAATACAGATATCAATTTAATTGATAGATATACTGTACCAACATATAGCGAAAATGCTAACAACACATTTGGTATGACAATGGAAACAACACATTCTGGATGGACTAAAGGTGGTATAACAGAACTTTATACAGATTCAGACGGTTCATTTGGTGGAACAAGTATCTATAAGATGGACAATTCTGGAAATCCTGGAACAATAACATTCAAGTTATTTAACTCAGTAAATGTTTCAGAAACTAAAGATTTAGGATTTGTAAATATTGTATTTACAGGAAAATCTAGGTCAGCAGATGATCCAAGTGTTGGAAATACATTTAAAGTTGTTATAGCAGTTAACATTCAATCTCTATATGAGGAAGAAAGTAAAAACTATGTACCAAGATTTACAAATAGTATCGATACGGAATTAAACTACACAACAGATAGTTCAGTAGATATAAGTTATGTATTATACGAAGTTGGTCTTGGAGCACAATCTGATATCTATGCAACAGATGATTACAGAGTATTATCTACTTCAACACCATTACCTAAAGGAACAAAAGTTACTTTAAGGGATTATGGTCAAGGTGATAATGTAAATAAAGTTTACTATTATCAAGTTGCAAGTGATACTGATTATGATGCAACAGATAATTCTTCTGGAAGCACAAGATATTTGTACAAATTATCTAAATTCATAGATATGGGAGGAACAACAAGTAAAACAGCTAAATATGCAAATAATAATAGCCAATATTATCATTCTGGTTCAAATGGCGGATATGCATTAGAAAAATATGAAGTTTCATTTAACTTTATTGATTCTAACATTAATGCAAATAAAATAGCACAAGAGACATATTTAGAATTAAGAAGTTCATCAGGCTCAAAGAAATACGGTAATGGACAAAAGAATTTGAAATACAATATGTATACAGATAAGGCAAACTTAACTGAAACAGTTGTTACAGACAATGGCACGACTTCATACACAGTATTTGAGAACTTATCAATACCATTCAAATTTGATGCTTCATTACTAGAACAAAAAGTAGCTGATGGCAAGACTATTATGGATACAAAATATTATGACAAAAAATTAGGTATGGCAATTGAAATAGTAGATGAACATGGTGAAAGAATAAAAGCACCAGAATTACAAAACTTCAAACTTACAGATAAAACTGATTCAACAGTTTATCCAGCAGGTGCGGACGGAGTAATCAGAGTTCCACTTTCAGACAATCTAGCAGAATTAAGCAATTCTTATGAATTAGCAATGACACAAAGCAGTGTATCTGCTGGTCAATATATAGCTAAAATATATTTCTTTGCATCAGATGACGGAATTCACTATGGAGGAGAAGAAGTAGCGTCTCAAGAAATTTATATAACATTTATTAACAAATTATTAGGACTTGCAGGTATAGAGACCGCTGATGGAAGCAGAATTGTTAATAAAGAAACTGGTTTAAACCTTGATGGAGGAGATGGACTTGACTTAACAGTTAAAGTTGGCTCACCAACAAATGATACAAATATCAGAGTTGAGTTATATAAACGTAATGATACTTATACAACAGCTGAAGATGGAACAAAGACATATAATGGAATAAGCTATACAAAAGTAGATCTAAAAGATTACTTAAAGAGCTTAGATGGTACTGAATTAAAAACACCAGAACAATGTATAGGTCAAAACTTGGTAACAGCAAGTGGTGGCAAAGAATACATAGTTATGGAGAAAAAGGAACATCCAACATCTACTGATAATGAGTATGTTGAAAATGTAGAATTTAAAAAGCTAATAAAAGAAGGCATTGGTACAGGAGAATATAAATTAGTATTCAAAGCGTACTACAATAATACTCTAATACAAGAAATTAGAAAATCATTTATAGTAGAATAGACTACTGCACATTTCATTTCGCTTTTTTTCCGTGCATTGCACG
>ERZ779654.950-NODE-950-length-15248-cov-2.499572_pt1 | contig 15248 bp, 11 predicted proteins | sample MGYA00511075_ERZ779654 | MGnify/ENA primary metagenome ERZ779654 (study PRJEB29588, sample SAMEA2155636) | human gut metagenome | biome: human gut; feature: human-associated habitat; material: faeces | place: Denmark | collected 2008/2010 ...
CTCAGTTTCATCGGTGCTGTGAGAAATCAATTTAACCATATCAGAAAAGTCCGCTGATTTTGCCGTTTTCGTCAATATTAATTTTTTCTGCGGCAGGAACTTTCGGGAGTCCCGGCATTGTCATAATATTGCCTGTATAAATTACTGCAAAACCTGCACCGTTTGAAATTGTTACATCTCTTACTGTGATTTCAAAATCCTTTGGAGCACCGAGCTTTGTAGGATCATCTGAAAGCGAATACTGTGTTTTTGCCACACATATGGGAAGCTTGTCTCCGCCGAGTGCCGCAACTTCCTTGATTGCTTTTTCTGCGGCTGTTGTGTAGTTTACCTTTGACGCACCGTAGATTTCCTTTGCAATCTTTTCAACTTTTTCCTTGAGTGTGAGGTCGAGTGAATAGAGCGGTTTAAATGCAGACGGCTTTTCACAAGCCTCTACTACCTTATTTGCAAGCTCTACGCCGCCTTCTCCGCCTTTTCCGAATACATTTGAAAGAGCAAAGTCTGCACCCTTTGAAATGCAATATTCTTCAATGTATTTGAGTTCTTCATCAGTATCTGTACCGAACTGATTAATTGCTACAACTACGGGAACATTGTACTTTCTCATATTGTCAATGTGAACACCGAGATTTACAATGCCTTTTTTGAGTGCCTCAATGTTTTCATTTGAAACCTCTGACTTTGGAACGCCGCCGTTGTATTTTAATGCACGGCATGTTGCCACGATTACAATTGCCGACGGAGCAATGCCGGCATATCTGCACTTGATGTCAAGAAACTTCTCAGCACCGAGATCCGAGCCGAAACCAGCTTCTGTAATGCAGTAATCGGCAAGCTTTAATGCAAGCTTTGTTGCTCTTATGCTGTTACAGCCGTGAGCGATATTTGCAAAAGGTCCGCCGTGCATAATTGCAGGAGTACCCTCAAGCGTCTGAACAAGGTTAGGTTTCAGAGCGTCTTTCAGCAAAGCAGTCATAGCACCGCAACCGCCTATATCCTTAGCATAAACAGGCTTTCCGTCAGTTGTGTAAGCAACGAGTATCTTCTCAATTCTAGCCTTAAGGTCAGCCAGATCGGAAGCTAGGCAAAGAATAGCCATTATCTCAGAAGCGACAGTTATCTGGAAAGAATCCTCTCTGGGAATACCATTCACCTTTGAGCCAAGACCGATAACGATATCTCTCAGCGCTCTGTCATTCATGTCAAGGCAACGCTTGAAAAGTATCCTTCTCTGGTCAATGTGAAGCTCATTTCCCTGCTGCATATGGTTGTCAATAAGAGCGCAGAGCAGGTTGTTAGCCGCAGTTATAGCGTGCATATCTCCCGTGAAGTGCAAATTGATGTCTTCCATAGGAACGACCTGAGCGTATCCGCCACCAGCCGCACCGCCCTTGATACCAAAGACAGGGCCAAGAGAAGGCTCTCTCAGAGCGAGCATAGCTTTCTTGCCTATCTTGTTCATAGACTCAGCCAATCCAACGGAAATAGTGGTCTTGCCCTCTCCTGCAGGCGTAGGGTTTATAGCGGTAACAAGAATAAGCTTACCATCTGGATCATTTTTAGTTTTAGCATAAAGCGACTCAGAAAGCTTAGCCTTGTAGTGACCATAAGGCTCATATTCATCTTCTGAGATGCCGAGCTTAGCAGCGACCTCCCCAATTTTGAGCATTTTCGCCTGCTTTGCGATTTCGATATCTGACAGCATTTAGATCAAGTCCTTTCGGAAAAATTTTTAGTATATCGGTAAAGACCCATATAAAATATCATACGCTATATATTATATCACATATCCGTGATGATTTCAATATTTCATATGTAAACAAACTATATAAACCAACACATTTCCGAACATCGCCCCGCAAAAAGAGCCGCCCCGCATTCCGCAGGACGGCTCAAAATAACTATAAGAATTATTTCTGAATATCGTTATCGTTAAATGGATCTCCACATTCTGGGCAGAACTTAGGAGGATTTTTCGGATCTTCAGGCTCCCAGCCGCACTTGTCACACTTGTAAAGCGGCTCTGATGCAGGCTTTGGCTTTCCGCACTCAGCGCAGAACTTGCCCTTGTTTACTGCTCCGCATGAGCAAGTCCAGCCTACTGGCTGCTCAGGCTTTGGTGAACCGCAGTTTGCACAGAACTTTCCTGTGTTCTCTGTGCCGCATGAACACTTCCAGCTGTCTGCTGCCGGCTTTGGCTCAGGCTTAGGCTGTCCGCAGTTTGCGCAGAACTTTCCTGTGTTTGTCGTTCCGCAAGCGCAAGTCCAGCCGTTCTCAGGTGCAGCCTGTGTTGGTGCAGCTGCTGGAGCTGCCTGCTGTGGAGCTGCCTGTGCAGCCTGCTGATTCATCATGTTCTGCTGCATCTGCTGCTGATACATTGTTGCGTCCATTGGCTGACCCATCATGCCGCCTGCCATGCCCATGCCCATAAAGCCTGCCATAACACCGTTTGCGTTGCTTGCCGCTGCCTCTCTTGCCTTGTTGATAGACATTCTGTCCATAGCATAGAGCATTGAAGGATCACTTCCAACAGTTTTTGCCTCCTGGAATTTTGCGATCCTCTGCTTTGACTCTTCGTCCACGTTCAGCTCAATAGCAAGGCTTGTTATCTTAACACCCTTTGCAGCCCACTTTTCTTCAAGCTCTGCATTCATTGCTTCAGCAAGCTCATCAGGATAAAGACCAAGCTGATCGTATGGTATTTTCTGAGCGGATATCCTTGTAAGAGCCTTCTGGAACTTAGGTGTCATGTCAGCCTTAAGCTGGCCGAGAACTGCCACGCCGTCAGGGCTGTCAACAGTAAGTACCTTATTTACGTTCTGAACAACGTTCTCATAGAAGTTCATAGGGTTTACGATCTGAAGCTCATACTGACCATGACCCTGTGCGTTAAGAGTGAGGTTCATTTCGCCGTCTCTGAAAGGTATCTTGCCGAAGCCGATCTTGTTTCCAGGCAGAGGTCTGAGGTTTATGTAGATAAGACGCATGGTGTTCATAGCCTGACCACCTGCTGTAAATCTTCTGCCTATCTCCTTGATAGAAGCGCCAAGGTCGCCCCAGCCGCCGCCAAGAAGTGACGGAGATACAGTTGAATCATACTTATACTGACCTGCTGTTTCCTGTGTACCGATAACAAAATCGTGTACTCTGCCGTTCTCGATAAGCAAAGCCGCCTGATTTACCGCAACGTCAAAGCGTGAACCGTTTGAGATAACGCCCTCTGTACCGTTGTTCACAGTCTTTCCTCTCTTAACAAGAGTAGCCGGCTGGCAGAGTATCTTAGTTGACATATCCTCACATCTGAAGTACTCTACTACCTGATCGGCAAATGTTGAGCCGACTGCTGATGTAAACATCTTAATAAGTCCCATAGTTAAATTCCTTTCGTTGTCTGTATTATTTCACCCCAAGGGGTTTTAAACTTGTCTATCTCAGCATGGATACCCTGCTGACTTTCCATGTGCGCTCTACAGAGCTGTGTATCTCAGAACCGCAGTAAGGACAAACCGAGCCTGCGGTGTCCACAGGCGCTCCGCAGAACTGACATATAAGGCTGGCGTTTTCGCCCTCTATCCCCATTGAAAGATAGTATGAATAATCCGCCTCATAAATGTGCTGTGCCTTTATCCCGTTGAGCTTGTATTCAAGAGATACCTGAAACTTTGCCGTTGCAGCGTCATGATCTCTATGATAAGACGCCACCTGCGACTTGTGGATATGTATATCGTCATAATGCTTTGGCGTAACCGTTGACGAGTTGTCTTTTGCCATCGTGGCTACTCTCTGCTTGAACGCTTCGGTACAGTATTCAAGCTGATTCTCGCTTGCTTCTCCGTTTATAACAAGAAAATATTTCATCACAGTGTTTTCCACTATGCTCCTTGCTATATTTTCATCATAGTCAGGAAAATCTCTCTTTATGTTGTTCACCACATTAGGATCAACATAAGTAAACTGCATGGCGTTGTTCTGTCTTTCCTCAGTTGCGTCATTTATGGTCCTTAGCAGGTCGTTGGCACGGCTCAGTTGTCTGCCAATGGCGTTCGATACCGCTTTTTTCACAGAATATATCACCGCTATACCACCGCCTATGGCGACCGCTATAACTATTATTTTTATTATAAGCGCCGTTGATATTTCAGGCATTTAGCTGATACCCCCTACTAGAATATTCCCATTATCTGAAGTATAGCTCCGATAATATATCCGCCCACGCCTCCAAGAAGCGAGTAAGCCACAAGCTTTCCCTTGCTTATAGGCAGGTTTCCGATAAATTTACCTGTCTGACCATTCATTGCAAAGAAATAAGGCTTATCCTGATAGGTTGTATACAAAAGCCATGTTGGAAGCATAGCATATTTAACGTCCTTTATCTCGGTGTGCTTTTCATATGACTGAACGTTTACGCTGTTGTAGTTACAAGTATTTCTAAGTTCGTCACGAGTCGTGTTCTCGATACGTTCTTTAGCCCTAGGCAGGCACTTATCCTTATCCTCGTCATATCTCTCTGCAAGATATCCCGAAAGATAACCTGGGTTGAACGCTGTCATTTCCGAGTAATCAAAAGGCTCGATTGAGTCCATAGCGTCATCGTCAGTCTTTGAAGAAGCGTCCACAGGAACAGCTTTGAAATCGAGGTTTCCGTTTCTGTAAACTGAATAATACTTTTTCTCAGTGTATCTGTAATTTCCCGAAGTCCATGTTCTTGTGTTTATACCCTCCGCAGTGATAGCGCCCTCGCAGTTTCCGAAATAGAGCCAAAACGGGATATAAACGCCCTGCATCTTGTCCACTACCCTATCGCAGTTGAAATCTTTCGGTGTAAGAGGCTTCTTGCTGAATTTTTTGAAAGCGTCCATTACCTGAGTTTTCGGCACTTTGAAAGGTATAACATAGTCTGGGGAAAAGTTGTCGATTATCTGCTCTCCCATTATTACCGCATTTCCGCAGTAAACGCAAACTGTTGCTGCAGTTGAGCGGTCGGTGATTATCTCCGCTCCGCAGTGTGAGCAGGTGTATTTTACAAGGTCATTTCCTACAGTTCCGTCATTTGACATACTGTATTCGTCCTTATCGACCTCTTCATGCTTTTCAACATTATCCTTGTTCAGCTCTTCAGCCTTTTTAGCGTCGCCGCCAGCCTCTTCAAGGTCTTTCAAAGTAAACTGTCCGTCGCAGTATTCACATGCCCAGCAGTTTTTGTCAGCGCTCCAGAAAAGCTCCGCTCCGCAGTTAGGGCATTTATAAGAAATATTAACAGCCATTTTCCGTACCCCCTATCAATCGTCTTTTATCTTAGTCTTATCAGTGGTGGTACGCAGATAGGTGTCGTTACGCCCAGTAAGTTTAAGATTACTCTTTATGTATTTATCCGCCTTGGTAGCTTTCTGTTTTGTGCGGCTCATTGAAACAAGCACAAAGCCTGTTATAAGTCCTCCCGGTATAGCAAAGCACATATTTGTTCCCACGCTCACACTGCTGTCGGCATATGCCATGACAGGGGTGAAAAACAAATTGCAGGAAATAAGCGCAAAGCCTAATGTGCGGTATAACTTTTTCAACATTTTTTCTCCTCCCAACTCCATATTTTACAGCCTTATGCCATAAAAGTAAAATATGTTCACATATATTTATGATAACAGAAAACGCTTTTCGTGTCAAGAAATATGTCATACAACGTTCAAAAAAAATTCTTTTTTGTCCATTTAAACATATTTTTATACCTTTCATTGGTGTTTTTAACGATTGACAGCCGTTCTGTCAGGAATCAGCGTTATTCAGCGGTTTTCTGCTCGTCAAGGTCAAGAGATATCAGAGGGTTTGCGTCATTGGCCACCTTAGGCAGAACGCCGTCCCACTTATCGATGGTCTGATACTTTATAAGCTCGTTTGAAAGAGATTCAGAGATAGTCTTGTTGGCTTCTGCCTGAGCTTCAGCCTTGGTCTTTATGGAAGTTGCCTCAGCATCTGCGGCAATAACCTTTTTCTTAGCCTCCGCCTCAGCTACAACTATAGCCTGCTCCTGCTCGGTCTTTGTTTTCAAAAGATTCTGCTCTGCTACCTGCTTTGCCTCTATGGCTTCATTAAATTCAGATGAGAAATCAAAATTCACAATGTTGAATTTCTCTATCTCGATACCGTATTCGTCCACCTTTGAAACGAGCTGTGCCTTTATTTCCTCGCCCACCTGCGCTCTGTCAGTGATAAGCTGTTCAGCCGTATATTTTGCACATACCGACTTCATACATTCCTGCACTGTTGGCATAAGGATAACGTTCTCGTAATCTGAGCCGATATTCTTGAAAATGCTTGCAGAAGAAGCCGACTTTATTCGGAAGTTCACCGCTATGGTAGAGTTCACAGTCTGCAAGTCCTTTGAAACTGCGTCAGCGTCAGCCTGATAAACTTGTATCTTGTTTGACACTGTTGTTACACGCTGTGCAAAAGGCACTTTCAGATGCAATCCTTCGTTGAGTGCAGTGTCTGATACCTTGCCGAAGGTCGTCACAACGCCCGTACAGCCTGCCGGAACTATGGACACGGAAGATACGACCACTATTATAGCCGCAACTGCTGCCGCACAAATGCCAACGATCTTTCCTGTTTTTCTTGTTGAAATGTCAATGACCTTTTCTTTGCTCATGATTTTTTCCTTTCGTATAAAACAAAGTCTTTCGACTTGCCGTCTAACCAAAGGCTTTCTGTCCTTTGGTTTAATATGATTATATCATAAGCCTTACAAATTAGCAAAGTCCGACAAAGTTCGGGGAAGTCAGCGGAAGTCAGCAGTGAACAGATTTTTTGATTTAGCTCACTGTATCTCTTGCAATCTCACCTATTCTCGTTCGTTCAAATTCGCTCGTTATTTATGGGCGAAAAAATTCGGCACAGGTCTATAGCCATATTTCAATATATGTAAAAGCTAATATGTTTATATCATTGTCTGCAAAAAGGCATAAAAAATTCGGACTCATTTTACTGCGTCCGAATTTTTTATCAATGTATTGATGAAAGAGCGGGCGACCCAAGGCCGCCCCTACAGATAGGTTTGTTAGCTCTTTTTCTTTGCACTGGATTTTACCGCTGTGAAACTCCACACAAGTCCAGCCGCGATCCAGAAGTATGGTGATGATGTAACAGAACTTATGTTGAAAAACGCCTGTATCAGATAGCAAAGAACTGCCGCTGATACTGCACAGCCTGTCCAGCTGTTTTTGTCTTTCATAAAGCCTGCTACGAGCTTGCACATTTTTACTATAGTCATAATAAGGAATACTATTGTAAGTGCGAAAATGATGAGTCCTCTTGACTGCAAAAGGTCGATATACTCATTATAAGAGCGGTCTATTATAGCACCCGACTCGAATATCGTTCCCCAGTTGTCTGGACCGGTTCCCCAGATAAGGTTTTGCTCAGCAGTATACATTCCGTCGTCCCACAGATAAGGATATATCCACTGTTCGGTATCATCGCCTCTGCCTGTGCCTGTGATAGAAAGTCTGTCGAAGCTGTCATGGAAGATTATTTTCTCGTCCATAAGTCTGAACTCGTTTGAGGCGAAAAGTGCTGTGAAAATTCCTCCTGCGACTATAAAAGCCACAAGGCAGGCTATAAAAGGCTTCTTATTCTTTGCAAAGCCCGACTTTACCGCGGCAATAATAAGAGATATAACATAAACCGCACCAAGTCCCAAGATAGCAGGGACAACGCAGGCGAGGATATCAGCCGCTGTCATAAGGGCAAGGGAGATAGCATAGAATATCTTTCTTGCCTTTTTATCATCATAGAGCATACCATTAAGTGCAAAGGCAGATATCACTGTAAGCACTGCCGCCAATGCAAAAGGAGTACACAAAAAGCCTGTTGCGATATATTCCTTTGTATAGGTCATACCGCCTGATGAGAAGCCCGAGAATATCTCTTTGAAATAGTTTGGAACTATTTTTGCGGTAGCAGGTATAGCCTGCAAAATTCCCACGATAGCTTCAAATGCGCCTATTCCTACGATAAAGTCTGAAAGCTTTATCCTGCGGTCGTCAGCCGTAACTGTCATTCCTGCGGCAAAAAGTCCCCAATAGCCAAGTATGGTGAGCATACCCTCGGAGCGGTCGAGATAGCCATAAAAAGATGTGAAGATATCCGCTGAAAGCAAGCAAGATACCACCGACAGAAGCACCACTGCAAGTGGTACGATAAGGCTCTTGTTGTCTTTAAGCTCCACCTGCTTTTTCATGTTGGCAATAAGGAAAATGATAAATCCAACAAAGCCGACCGCAAGCACAGCGGCAGATATAAAGAATATAAATTTTTCGTTTAGATAAAGAGTACGGTTGACGCTTTCGTCCATACCGTATTTGATATTCTGTGTGAAATAATACGGAATTGTGATAACGCACAGAACAAGCACAGCAATAATGCTGTAAACTCCGCACAGCTTTTGTGCAGACTCGGCAGACATATTCAGAATAAAATCCGACTTTTCCGAACTGCCGAAAAGGTGCTTTTTACCTTGATTGGTAGTGACCTCTTTTTTCTCTTTTGCTTTTGACATAAAAAATCCCCCAAAAAGCATAGATATTTTATTATTTTATAATTGAAAATTAAAAATCATCGCCGCAGGCGATACCTTAATTCCTCATTCCTCACTCCTAATTCCTCACTAAAAGCGAAGCGGAGTGTGGTGGGGAAATAAAAAAAGCAGGCAAACCCTAAAGTCTGCCCGCTGTTTACACAATTTACTTTGCGTATTCGATAGCTCTGCTCTCACGGATAAGATTGACCTTGATCTGTCCCGGATAATCCATTTCAGTTTCGATCCTCTTAGCGATCTCACGAGCAACGAGCACCATTTTTTCATCGTTGATCTTCTCAGGCTGTACCATGATACGAACCTCACGGCCTGCCTGTATAGCAAAGGATTTCTCAACGCCCTCGTAGGACGTGCAGATCTCCTCAAGCTTCTGGAGCCTCTTGATATAGTTCTCATAGTTCTCGCTTCTTGCTCCCGGTCTAGCGGCGCTTATTGCGTCTGCCGCCTGAACAAGTGCCGCAACAACAGTTCTTGTTTCAACGTCGCCATGGTGAGCCTCGATAGCATGAATAACTTCAGGGCTTTCCTTGTACTTCTTACATACGTCAACACCTATCTGAACGTGCGAGCCTTCTATCTCATAGCTGAGAGCCTTTCCTATATCGTGGAGCAGTCCTGCTCTTCTTGCCAGATTTGCGTCAACGCCAAGCTCTGACGCCATCATTCCTGCAAGGTGAGCGACTTCAATAGAGTGGTTAAGCACGTTCTGTCTATAGCTTGTTCTATAGCGCAGACGTCCAAGAAGCTTAACAAGCTCGTGGTTCACACCGTGAACATTGGTTTCGAGAATAGCTCTCTCGCCCTCCTGCTTGATCTTCAGCTCGACTTCACGCTTAGCCTTTTCTACCATTTCCTCAATGCGTGTAGGGTGTATACGTCCGTCCTGGATAAGCTTTTCAAGTGCGATCCTTGCGACCTCTCTTCTCACCTGATCAAAGCACGAGATGGTGATAGCCTCAGGGGTATCGTCAATGATAAGATCAACGCCTGTGAGAGTTTCGATAGTTCTGATATTTCTTCCCTCACGTCCGATTATCCTGCCCTTCATCTCATCATTAGGCAATGCAACGACTGACACTGCTGATTCAGACACCTGATCGGCAGCACACCTTGAGATAGCAAGCGAGATATACTGTCTAGCCTTAGCCTCACAGTCCTCCTTCACCTGATTTTCAAAGTTTGTGACCCTCACAGCCTTTTCATGCACCAGATCCTCGTCCAGCTTTGAAAGCAGATAATCCTTAGCCTGATCAACAGTGAACTGAGATATCTTTTCAAGCATATCGAGCTGTGACTTCTTGATCCTGTCAGCCTCAGCCACCTTTTCGTCAGCATTTTTCAGCTTGTTCTGGAGAGTTTCTTCCTTTTTCTCCAAATTATCGAGCTTTCTGTCGATAGACTCCTCTTTCTGCTGAACACGTCTTTCCTGTCTGGAAACTTCGATCCTTCTCTCTTTAAGCTCTTTTTCCGTTTCCTGGCGTGACTTGTGGATCTCGTCTTTCGCCTCGATTAATGCCTCTTTTTTCAGAGTTTCAGCGTTTTTCTTTGCGTCGTCAACGATACGCTCTGCTTCCTTTTCCGCAGAGCCTACAGCAGCTTCGGCTGTCTTTTTGCGATAGCTTATACCCTGTTTGAAGCAGATAAATCCGCTCACACCGGCACCAAGAACAAGAGCAACTACACATAGTAGAATAGCAATACCTAGTTCCATGTATAGCTTTCCTCCTTCTTAGAAAGTATGGATATCCATATTTTGTGCGTAAAAAACGCATGAAAAAAAGATATCCACCTGATATTAAATTGTAAAGATACAAAATTGCAAAATTTATTTTATAAAAAACATCAGAATAATACAAAAAACTATACTTCATCTTTCAGTTATATAAAAATTATAATGCACAATATTATTGTATAATAAAACTTCTCTGTTGTCAAGAATTTTTTTAGTTAAATCCACAAAATTATATATTTTCTAACAAACCCCTTGACAAGCGGGTGAAGAGGTGTTAAAATGTTAACTGAAGTAAAAGATAAAGTCTTTTGCAGTTATACTTGAAAGCTTTGACGGGGAAGCCCCTCGGCGAAAGGTCTTTTCAGAGAGCGCCGCACGTTTTTATACGAGCTGTGAGCGGTGCAGGACTATGCAGAGTGAGGATACCGCCCCTGAGTGCGTTTAATACACGCCGCAGGCTCAGCGTTAAAGGAGCAACTAATGAGTTGTGCAGGAAACTGCGCATGAAGTTGGGTGGAACCACGATATCATCGTCCCATAGGATATTTGTGTCCTATGGGACTTTTTTGTTATGTAAGAGGGTGATGATACTATGAAAGACAGGAAAGCCATGAAAACAAGGCGTATCCTTGCGATCATTTGCTATACCATTGGGTTTTGCGCTTATGGTGCAGCGGGATATGTTTGCTGGTTATCATGGAGCGGGACTATATCCGACAAGCAAGGGTTTCTCACCTTTCTGCCCATATGGATAGTATCATACTGGTTCAACACATTTTTCTCTCAGCTTGTTTGCAGGGTGAAAAAAGACGGCTCCAGACAATGGGCTATCAAAAAAAGGGCAAGGCACGTTTTGAGCGACATTTCAACGGTGCTGAGCGTAGTGCTTCTTTGCTTCTGGATATATGTGTATGTTTCGCAGTATACAGAACTGCTGAACTTCAAATAATATGCCTGTAGGGGTGACCTGAGGTCGCCCGAATTATAAAAGACCATACGCAAGAAAACGCAGGGTGATATGCGGGCGAACGCTGTTCGCCCCTACAATGGACGAATTTCAAATAAAAAAGACGTGTAATTTACACGTTATAATAAAGAATTACAATATTATATAAATCGGAGGAATCAAAAATGATCAAGCTGAAATTAAAAGACGGCTCTGTCCGTGAGATCGAAACGGCAATGCCTGCAAGCGAGATAATCAAGGATATCGGCATGGGACTTTACAAGGCTGCCTGCTGCGTAAAGCTGGACGGCGAAGTTTTCGACATGAGAACTGTCGTTGACCATGACTGCCATTTTGAGGTCATGACTTTTGACTCAAAGGCTGGTAAGGAAACTTTCTGGCACACAGCTTCTCACCTTATGGCACAGGCTGTAAAAAATCTTTATCCTGAGGCAAAGCTTGCAAGAGGCCCTGCTACAGACACAGGCTTCTACTATGATTTTGAGGTAGAAAAGCCTTTTACGCCTGCTGACCTTGAAAAGATACAGGCTGAAATGAAGAAGCTTGCGAAAGAGGGCTATGCTTTGGAGCGTTTCGAGCTTTCTGCTGACGAGGCTATAAAGCTCATGGAGGAAAGACACGAAGATTACAAGGTAGAGCTTATCCACAAGCATGACGATAAGGGCGAAAAGCTTTCATTCTACAAGCAGGGTGATTTTGTTGACCTTTGCGCAGGTCCGCACATAATGAGCGTTGCACCTATCAAGGCTGTTAAGCTTCTTTCATGCACAGGTGCATACTGGGGCAAGGCAGAGGACGGCAAGCAGCTCTCAAGAATTTACGGAACTGCATTCCCTAAGGCTTCAATGCTCGATGAGTTCCTTAAACAGCAGGAGGAAGCTAAGCTTCGTGACCACAACAAGATAGGCAGAGAGCTTGAATATTTCACAACTGTTGATTGTATCGGTCAGGGACTTCCTGTTATGCTTCCAAAGGGCGCAAGAGTTATCCAGCTTCTTCAGCGTTGGGTAGAAGATGTGGAGCAGGCAAAGGGCTGTCTGCTTACAAAGACTCCGCTTTTCGCAAAGAGAGATCTTTATAAGATATCAGGTCACTGGGATCACTATCTTGACGGAATGTTCATTCTTGGCGACCCATATGACGAGGAAAAAGAGTGCTTTGCACTTCGTCCGATGACTTGTCCGTTCCAGTATCAGGTATTTCTTAACAGACAACGTTCATACAGAGAGCTTCCAATGAGATTGACAGAGACTTCTACGCTGTTTAGAAACGAGGACAGCGGTGAGATGCACGGTCTTATAAGAGTAAGACAGTTCACTATCTCTGAGGGTCACTACATTCTCAGACCTGACCAGCTGGAAGAAGAGTTCAAGGGCTGTTTGGAGCTTGCTAAGTATTTCCTTGACACTGTTGGTCTGCTTGATGACTGCACATTCAGATTCTCACAATGGGATCCTGCTAACCCTAAGAACAAGTACGAGGGTACGGCTGAGCAGTGGGAGCACGCACAGGCTGCAATGAAGACTATTCTTGACGACCTTGGCGTTGATTACGATATCGGTATCGATGAGGCTGCGTTCTATGGTCCAAAGCTCGACATTCAGTACAAGAACGTTTACGGCAAGGAAGACACGCTTGTTACTATCCAGATAGATATGCTTTTGGCTGAAAGATTTGGTATGTACTATGTTGACAAGGACGGTCAGAAGAAGCTTCCTTACATCATTCACAGAACTTCACTTGGCTGCTTTGAAAGAACACTTGCTTATATGCTTGAGCATTTCAACGGCGTTCTTCCTCTGTGGCTCGCTCCTGAGCAGGTAAGACTTCTTCCTATCAAGGAGGGTCATGCTGAATACGCTCAGAAGATAGCCGACAGAATGACGGCTATGGGCATGAGAGTTACTGTTGACAACAGAGATGAGAACATTGGTACTAAGATCAAGGCTGCAAGACTTGAGAGGATACCTTATATGCTCATCATTGGCGACAACGAAGTAAACAGCAACACTGTTACTGTTCGTTCGAGAAAAGAGGGCGAGCTTCCTGCAATGCCTGTTGACGAGCTTATCGCTAAGCTTGGTGAGGAGATAAATACTAAGGCTAAGTAATTGGTAGCAAAACATCGAAATGTGCGTAAAAACGGCGTTTGTGGCAACAGACGGGACGTCGAGGGCGCCGTCCCCTACAAATTAATGTATGGGCGAAAACTGTTGTGAGCCTTGCCAAACAACAATTTTCGTTCGCCCGTTGGCTTTTGCTGTCAATGTGTTTTATACAGACGTTTTATGCGATACCGCACAGGGGGAGTTTCTCTTGTGCGGCATTGCCGTTTATAAAATATGGGGCGGACAGGATAAAATCCGCTTCGGGAAAGAGGTAATAGATGAAATCAGATATGATCTGGACGCTTGTGGCATTTGCATTCTATTTGGCAGGAATGCTTCTCATAGGTGCTGCATATATGAAGAAAACAAAAAGCTCCGAGGACTTTTTCCTTGGCGGCAGAGGACTTAACGGCTGGGTAGCGGCACTTTCTGCTCAGGCTTCTGATATGTCAGGCTGGATGCTCATGGGACTGCCTGGCGCTGTTTACGCATTCGGAACGGGGCAGATATGGATAGCTGTAGGTCTGCTTATCGGCACTATACTTAACTGGGCGATAGTTTCGGGCAGACTGAGAAGATACACTATAAGAGCGAACAACTCCTTGACGCTTCCTAAGTATCTTGAAAACAGATTTGAGGACAAGCACAAGATAATGCTTTTGGTATCGTCGGTGGCAATCGTCATATTCTTCCTTGTTTACACAGCGTCTGCTCTTTCGGCAGGTGGAAAGCTTTTCAACTCTATATTCGGTATCGACTACAAGATATGTCTTACTATCGGTGCGGTAGTAATTTTGGGATACACTTTCATGGGTGGATTTATGGCAGTATGTGTAACGGACTTTGTTCAGGGTCTGCTCATGCTGGCAGGAGTTGTGACTATACCTATCATCGCATTTTTCCTTGTTGGAGCAGGAAACGTTATGGACAACATCACTGCAAGCGGTGTTGAGGCACATCACTATCTTAACATATTCAATGATGAAAAGGGTCAGACCCTTTCAGCCATCGACATAATCTCTAAGCTCGGCTGGGCACTTGGTTATTTCGGTATGCCGCACATTCTGGTAAGATTTATGGCTATAAGCTCTGAAAAAGAGGTAAAAAAGTCAAGAGTTATCGGCTGCGTATGGTGTGCAATATCCCTTTGCTTCGCTTGCTTTATCGCTATCGTGGGCAGGGCTTATCTTGTACCTGTGCTTGAAAACAGCAAGTCGGAGAACGTTTTTATCGAGATGATACAGAAAGTTTTCAATTCTGATATCGGTCTGCCATTCGTCGGCGGAATTTTCCTTTGCGGAATACTGGCTGCCATAATGTCAACAGCTGATTCGCAGCTGCTTGTAACTGCCTCATCGGTATCGGAGGATATTTACCACTCATGTATTGCACCTAAGGCAGAGAGCAAGAAGGTACTGCTTGTGAGCAGGATAACAGTTCTTGCTGTAGCGGTAGTGGCATACATAATAGCACTTGACCCTAAAAGCAGTATAATGGGTCTTGTTTCAAACGCATGGGCAGGTCTTGGAGCTTCGTTTGGTCCGATAATACTTATGTCCCTTTATTGGAGGAGAACAAACCTCGCAGGTGCGGCGGCAGGCGTTGCCAGCGGTGCGTTATCGGTAATAATCTGGGACTACATTCCGCTTATAAACGGACAGACTTTAGGTGACAAGACCGGGCTTTACTCATTGGTAGTTGGATTTGCAGTAAGTCTTATACTTATCATTATTGTGAGCCTTTGCACAAAGAAGCCGTCCGAGGAAATGCTGAAGGCATTTGATGATGTCAAGAACGGTGTGAACTGCGGTTGTGATGAAAAAGCATAACAAAGTAAAAGGTCCATGG
>ERZ779654.999-NODE-999-length-14720-cov-2.628162_pt1 | contig 14720 bp, 14 predicted proteins | sample MGYA00511075_ERZ779654 | MGnify/ENA primary metagenome ERZ779654 (study PRJEB29588, sample SAMEA2155636) | human gut metagenome | biome: human gut; feature: human-associated habitat; material: faeces | place: Denmark | collected 2008/2010 ...
AGAAATGGAAATAAATAATTTAAAAATAGAAAAAAATAAATTGGATTTACAAAAAGAAAATATTGAACCACAATTAGAAAATTTATCATTATTAGAAGAAGTGCAATATTCATTACAAGAACAATATTCTGAATTAAGAAAAAATAATGAAAGTATAGAATTAGTAAAAATATTATTAGCAAAAGCATATGAAAATATGAAAAATAATATAAGCCCAATTTTTACAAAAAAATTATCAGAAAATATTACGGAAATAACAGACGGAAAATACAAAAAATTAACTTTTAATGATGAGCAAGGATTAATAGTTGAATTAAATAATGGAAATTATATATCAGCAGAAAGATTAAGCACAGGAACAATTGACCAATTATATTTATCATTAAGATTAGCAATGTTAGATGAAATTTCAAATGAAAAAGTTCCAATTATATTAGACGAATCATTTGCTTATTATGATAATGACAGATTAAAAAATATATTAATTTATTTAGCAAAAGAATTTAATGATAGACAAATAATTATATTTACTTGTACAAATAGAGAAAAAAATATATTAGAACAAGAAAATATTAATTATAATCTTGTTGAAATGTAAGCATACTATTGAAAAAATTGCCAATATAATGTATAATATATATCGAAATTAAAGAAAAGGAGAATAAGTATGTTTGACAAACTAGAAACAGTAGAAGCGAGATATGAAGAATTAACAAAATTGATTAGTGACCCAGAAGTGATTGCGAACCAAACTGAATGGCAAAAACTAATAAAGGAACACAGCTCAATAGAAGAAATAGTGCAAAAATATAGAGAATATAAAAAAGAAAAACAAAGAATGGATGAAGCTAAAGAAATGATGGAAGATAAAGAATTAAAAGAATTAGCTGAAACAGATTATTATGAAGCTAAAGAAAATCTTCCACATATTGAAGACGAATTAAAAGCGTTATTAATACCAAAAGACCCAAATGATGATAAAAATATTATTTGCGAAATTCGTGCAGGAGCTGGAGGAGAAGAGGCAGCATTATTTGCAGGAACATTATTTAGAATGTATTCAATGTATGCAGAAAGAAAACACTGGAAAATAGATATATTAAATGAAAATGAAACTGAATTAGGTGGATATAAAGAAATATCTTTTATGGTTACAGGAAAAGGTGCATATAGTAGATTAAAATTCGAAAGTGGTGTTCACAGAGTACAAAGAGTACCAGATACAGAAAGCAGTGGAAGAATACATACATCAACAGCAACAGTTGCAGTTTTACCAGTTGTAGAAGATGTAGAAATTGAAATAAACCCAGCTGATATAAAAATGGAAGTATTTAGAGCATCTGGGGCTGGAGGACAACACGTAAATAAAACATCATCTGCCGTAAGATTAATACATGAACCAACAGGAATAGTTGCAGAATGCCAAACAGAGCGTTCACAATTACAAAACAGAGAATATGCTATGAAAATGCTTAGGTCAAAAATCTATAATATAGAAAAGGAAAAACAGGATTCAGAAATAGCAAATGCAAGGAAAACACAAGTTGGTAGTGGTGATAGAAGTGAAAAAATACGTACTTATAATTATCCACAAGGACGTATAACTGATCATAGAATTGGAATGAGTATATTCCAAATGGAGAATTTCTTAAATGGAGATTTAGATGAAATGATTGATAATTTAATTGCGGCAGACAGAGCTGAAAGATTAAAAGGAGAAGAAGAATAAAATTTATTTAAAAGTGGGAAAGTGAGTTTTCTCACTTTTAATAATTTTTCTTATTTGTTCTAAATGTATTGCAAAAATATTAAAAATGTAGTAAAATACAAACAAATATTTGAAGAGGAAAGAGAGAAAAAATGGAAGAAATACTAAAAGGATTAAATGATAAACAATATGAAGCAGTAGTAAATACAGAAGGACCATGTCTAGTAATTGCTGGTGCAGGAAGTGGAAAAACAAAAGTATTAACACATAAAATTGCATATTTGATGGGAGAAAAAAACATATTACCTTGGAATATTTTGGCAATAACATTTACTAACAAAGCAGCAAAGGAAATGAAGGAAAGAATCGAATTATTAGTTGGAGACGCTGCAAAAGATATGTGGATAGGAACATTCCATTCAATATGTGTAAGAATATTAAGAAAGTTTATAGATAGAATTGGTTTTGATTCATCATTTATTATTTTTGATACTTCAGATCAAAAAACAATGGTAAAACAAATTTTAAAAGATTTACAATTAGATGATAAAATGTTTAGTGATAGGTCTGTAATGTCAGAAATAAGTAATGCTAAAAATGAAATGTTAGAGCCAGATACTTATGTAGCAAAGGTTCGAGGAGATTTTAGAAGAGAAAAAATAGCAGAAGTATATGAAAGATATCAAAAGAGATTAAAGGAAAATAATGCCATTGATTTTGACGATATAATTAACTATACAATTAAAATTTTAATGGAGAATCCAGACGTTTTAGAATATTATTCAAATAAATTTCAATATGTTTTAGTAGATGAGTATCAAGATACCAATAAATCTCAATTTACTTTAGTAACAATGTTAGCATCAAAACATGGAAATATTACTGCTGTAGGAGATAATGACCAAGGAATTTATAGTTTTAGAGGTGCAGATATATCTAATATATTAAACTTTGAAAAAGACTTTCCTGGAACTAAAATAATAAAATTAGAGCAAAATTATAGATGTACAGGAAATATTTTAAAAGTTGCGAATGCAGTAATAAAGAATAATGAAGTAAAATATGATAAAAAACTATGGACAGAAAATGATGTTGGAAATTTACCAAAAGTTTTTTCTGCTGATAATGAATATGATGAAGGTAGATATATTGCTGAACAAATTAAACATTTAATGATGCAAGAAAAATATAAATATTCAGATTTTGCAGTTTTATATAGAATGAATACACAATCCAGAGCAATAGAGGAAATTCTTAGAAGAGAAGATATTCCATATAAAATTGTTGGAGGATTAAAATTCTATGAAAGAAAAGAAATAAAAGACATAATTTCTTATTTAAGATTAATACAAAATCATGCAGATAATTTAAGTTTAAATAGGATTATAAATGAACCCAAAAGAGGAATTGGTAAAACAAGTTTAGATAAAATTGCTATAATTGCAGAACAAAATAATGTGTCAATGTATGAAATAATAAAAAATGCAGATGTATATGGACTAAATAGAGTCTTCTTAAATTCTAGGGAATTTATTGATTGTATTGAAAATATAACTGCCAAAAAAGATGAATTAACAATTTCCGAATTAATTAAAAAAATATTACATGATACAGGATACACAAAAGCACTAGAAAATGAAAATACAATTGAAGCAGAAAACAGAATTGCAAACTTAGAGGAATTCTTAAATGTTGCAGTAGAATTTGAAGAAGAATCAGCAGAAAGTGGATTAAGTGATTTCTTAGAAGGAATAACATTATCAAGTGATTTAGATAATGTAGAAGAGACTGACGAATCAGTTACATTAATGACTTTACATAGTGCTAAAGGACTTGAATTCCCAGTAGTATTTTTAGTTGGAATGGAAGAAGGAATATTCCCTGGATACAAGTCAATTGGAGAACAAAAAGAATTAGAAGAAGAAAGACGTTTGTGTTATGTTGGAGTGACAAGAGCAAAGGAAAATTTATTTTTAACTAATAGTAAACAACGTACAACCTTTGGTTCAACAACGCATAACCCACCATCAAGATTTTTACAGGAAATTCCAAAAGAATTATTAGATGGATATGATGATGCGATTTCAACAATGCCTAAAAAAGATAATATATTTGGAGAAAGTAATTATACATGGAGTTATGGAAGTAAAAATAATGGAAACATTAAGACATATAAAGTTACTGAACCACAATATGCAGAATCAGCAGCAGGTACAACCAAGAAAATAGAAGGATTTTCTTTTAGAACAGCGGAGAGCTTTTTAAATAATATAACACAAAAAGATACAAATAAAAATATAGATTTTTCAGCATATCAATCAGGTTCAAGAGTTTATCACAAAAAATTTGGAGAAGGTACAATTAATTATGTTGAACCAGAAGGAGAAGACTTAAAAGTAGATATTAATTTTGACAAAGTTGGACATAAAAGATTAATGGCTAAATACGCAAATCTGGAAATATTATAATAAAATAAAAACCTCAATTATTACATAAAAAATTTGATAATTGAGGTTTTTTCGTACTCAAATTGCATAAGAAAAATGCATATTGTTGAGCGTAGTATTTTAAAATATTTTATGATATCATAGCTTTAAATATAAGAAAGGAGCGATTTTTATGGAATCTAAGCCTATGAAACTTTTAATTATTGAAGATGATATTGTTGATTGCAATAATTTTATTAATTGTGTAAAAAAGAGAAATGATATCGAAATAGTTGGAATAACAGATTCAGATATAGAAGGATTAAAATATGTAAAAACCAAAAGCCCAGAAGGAATTGTATTAGATTTAGAATTAAATAATAGTGTAACAGGAAGTATGGATTCTTTAGGCTTCTTAACAGAACTGCGAAAAATGAAATTGAATTATGAACCAATTGTTATTGTAACAACACATGTAAATTCAAAAAGAACATATCAAATATTACACAGAAATGGAGTGGATTTGATACTTTATAAAGACCATCCACAATATTCAACAAATCTTGTTTTAAATCATTTTATAAATTTAAGACAAGTACCAATAGAAGTTGTAAATAAGTCAGTAGAAGATATGATTAAGAGTCAAAGAGAGAAAATTTCTGATTGTATTAATAGTGAATTAGAATTGATTGGTGTAACCTCAAATCTAAAAGGTAGAAAATATATACATGATGCAATTTTATATTTAATAGAAAATGAAGATGGGGATACGAATGTTATTAAATATTTAACAACTGTATATAAAAAGTCTGCAACAACGATTAGTAATGGAATTCAAAATGCTATATATCATGCATGGAGAGCATCTGCAATTGAAGATTTAACAAGATATTATACTGCAAGAGTAAATTATGAAACTGGAATTCCAACAACTATGGAATTCTTATATTATTACAGAGATAAGGTTAAAGACATGGTTTAAAGTTGCCTAAGGGCAACTTTTTGCATTATAATAAAGTTCAAAGTTTGTATTATTTTTTTAGTATAATTTTGAAAAAACTGGAAATGATATTTATATATTTTATGAAAAGGAGTGATATAAATGGCAGACTTAACACAAGCAGAATTACAACATTTAAGACATTTGATAGGAGCACATGAAACTGCATATCAAAAATTAAATGCATATTCAGCACAAGTACAAGATGGGCAAATAAAGCAAATGTTTACAAAATCAGCGCAGGATGCATTAAACACAAAGCAAAAACTTATGAGTTTTTTAAATAATTAAAAAGGGGGATAAAAACAATGGATGAAAAAACAATGGTTAATGATGTTCTTGGAAGTGTTAAAGCAGATTTAGGAGCATATCAAACTGCAATTTCAGAATCAGAAAATATACAATTAAGACAAGTATTTCAACAAATAAGAAATAATGATGAAAGTTTTCAATATGAATTATTTAAAGTAGCAAATACAAAAGGATACTACAAACCAGCACAAAAAGCTAGTCAAACAGAAATTGAAACAGTAAAAACTGAACTACAACAAGGATAAGTTAAAATAAAATGAGATAACAAGAGAGAAAAATAGAAAATAGAAGTAAAAAAGAGAAAAAACAGCTAAAAATAAACAGCAGAAAAATTGCTAAACTGCACGTAAATAGTATACAATTTAAAAAAATATATACAAGGGAGAATATGATGTTTAAACAAATATTAGTATTTGCAAGAAAATCAATGAAGCTTACAATACTTATAGCTGTTTCTATATTCCTAATAATATGTGCAGTAGCATTATTTTTTAAACCAATATATAGTGTAACAATAAATGGAGAAACCGTAGGATATAGTAAAGATAAAAGTAAATTACAAAGTAAAATAAATAAATATATGGAATCAGGGGATGGAGACGCAAACAGCCATATAGCATTTGTGCAAATTGATAATTTGCCAGAATATAAAATGTGTTTGTTAAAAAGAAATATAGTTACAAATGATGATGAAATCTTTGATAAAATAAAACAATCAGGTATTGTTTATTATAAATATTATGCAGTATTAGATGATGGGGAAGAGAAAGCATATGTTAGTGATTTCTCACAAGCTGAAAGCGTGATTAATCAATTAAAAGAGAAAGACAGTGATAACATAGATAATATATCAATAATAGAAATGTATGATACAGAATTAAAAGAATTTTCAGAAGTAGAAGCAACTGTAGCAGCATTATATAAAGAAAAAGTAGTAATTCAACAACCAGTTGTACAACAAGCAGTTAAAGTAGGAAAAGTAAATACTTCAACAAATATATCTTATCAAAAAGTTCCATTAAGTTTAAATCTGATTAGACCAATTTCTGGAACAATAACATCTAGATTTGGGGCAAAAAGTAACATAAGAGTTAGTAATCATACAGGATTAGATGTTGCAGCTCCAATAGGAACACCAGTAAAAGCAGCAGCTAGCGGAACAGTCACTTTTGCAGGTTACAAAGGTTCATATGGATACTTGTTGGTAATATCACATGGAAATGGTATAGAAACATATTATGGACATTGCAGTAAATTATATGCAAAAGTTGGGCAAACTGTTAGTCAAGGCGAAGTAATTTCAGCCGTAGGAAATACAGGAAATAGTACAGGGCCACATTTACATATAGAAATTAGAGTAAATGGAGTGGCATATAATCCACAAAATTACTTATATTAGAAAAATTTTAAAAGAAGCCTTAAAAATATAATGAAAACTTATATTTCTATGGCTTTTTAATATTAATTATTTTATATAAAATGAAAAATACAATTAACAATAGCATTATTTTCAAAAATTACTTTTCCATACTCATTTAAAATACCTTCAATTTCTGTAGAGTTATAAATTCGAGTACCAAATTCTGAAAATGTTTCTTTCATATAATCAAGTAATATTGAATATTTACTGATATCAGAATCATATAAATAATATGTATTATTATAAAAAATTAGAGAAAAATTTTCTGAAAAATCTTTCAAGTTTAAATCAGACAAATTATTCAAAAAAGTACACAATGCAATAAAATCATCAAAACAATTAAATTTAAAAACAAAAGAATTGTCCAGTGATGATATAGTTTTAGTTGTTAATTTTGTTATAATAAAAATACATTCAGTGTTATTTGGCATAGTAGCTTCAACTAAAAGTTTAGAATCATCTGCTTTGAAGCCAACTTCTTTTTCAGCAGTTTTTAACATGGTTTGTAAAAGCTTTTGAGGAAATGTAGAAGTGGCAATGATGCTTTCGTTTGTGATATTGTGCAATTCCATATCCTTTATATCAAGAATAATTTTTATTTGTGTATCTGTAATTTTTTCGAATTTCATTTAAAACCTCCATAATCCATTAAATATATTATACTACTAATAATATTATATTTAAAGGAACAATTTTTGGTAAAAAAACATTTATAAGACTTGAAAAAAATATAAATACAATATATAATAATAACACGGTATAGGGGAGCCTTTTTTTCAGAGAAAGGAATCAAAAATATGCCAATAAAAATGAAAGATTTACCAGAAGCCGAAAGACCATATGAAAAGCTAGAACAGTATGGGGCTAAGGCTTTAACAAATGCAGAATTGTTAGCAATAATAATAAAAACAGGAACCAAAGATGAAACAGCCGTAGGTTTAGCACAAAAAGTTTTAAAACTTAATACTGACGAAAAAGACAATTTGAAATTTTTATGTGATTTAACTGTTGAAGAATTCACAAAAATAAAAGGAATAGGAAAAATAAAAGCAATTCAATTAAAGGCAGTATGTGAGTTAGCAACCAGAATAAATTCAGTATCAAGTTATAAAGAAAAGCAAATATTGAGGCCAAAAGATATTGCAGAAATACTAATGGAAAGAACAAGATTTGAAAAACAAGAGATATTAAAAGTTGCAATGTTAAACAATAAAAATAAACTAATTAGGATAAAAGAAATTGCAAAAGGCGGGGGAAACTTTGTAGCAGCAACAATTAGGTCAATATTAAATGAAGCAGTAAAAATAGAAGCAGCTAAAATAATATTAATACATAATCATCCAACAGGAGACCCAACCCCAAGTAAGCAAGATATAGAATTTACAAAAAATGTAGAACAAGCCTCTAAAATATTAGGAATTCAACTGTTAGACCATATTGTAATCGGAGATTTAAAATATGTAAGTATATTTTCAATGAGAGAAAAGCAAAAAGAGGCTGATGAGAAAGGAAAGAAATAACAATGAATTTTTTATCATTCAATTCTAAAGATATAGGTATTGATTTAGGAACAGCAAACATATTAGTAACAATAAAAGGAAAAGGGATAGTAGTAAGAGAACCGTCAGTAATTTCAATAGATGTAAAGACAGGAGGAATAATTGCAACAGGATTTGAAGCAAAAGAAATGATAGGAAGAACACCAAAAGAAATTAATGCAATAAAACCATTAAAAGATGGAGTAATAGCAGATTTTACAGCAACGAAACTATTATTAAAAAATTTATTAGAAAGAGTATGTAAGAGATATAATGCAATAAGACCAAGGGTATTAGTAGGGGTCCCATCAGGGATAACAGAAGTAGAAGAAAGAGCGGTTGAAGAGGCAATAATTCGTGCAGGGGCAAGAGAAGTTTATTTAATAGAAGAACCTATGGCCATAGGAGCAGGAATAGAAATTGAAGAACCAAGTGGAAATATAATAGTAGATATTGGTGGAGGAACAACAGAAGTTGCAGTAATCTCTTTAGGAGGAATAGTAATTAGTAATTCATTAAGAATTGCAGGAGATGAATTGGATGAAGATATAATAAATTATGTGAAAAGAGAGATGAATCTTGCAATTGGAGAAGAAACAGCAGAACAAATAAAAAAAGAAATAGGATGTGCGACTCCATTAATGACTCAAATGACGATGAAAATAAAAGGGAGAGACTTAAATAGTGGACTACCAAGAACAGATATAATTACTTCAGATCAAGTAGAACAAGCAATGCAAGAATCAATAAATAAGATAGTAGAAGTTGTAAAAATCACATTAGAAAAAACACAAAAAAAAACACCCCGCCAGAGCTTGCTTCTGATATTATGGAAAAAGGAATAATGCTTTCAGGTGGAGGAGCATTAATACAAAACTTGGACAAGTTAATAAGTGCTGAAACAGGGATGCCTGTATATGTTGCAGAAGAACCATTGGATTGTGTCGTAAAAGGAACAGAGAAAACTTTACAAGACATAGAGAAATTAAGAACGATTTTAATAAATTCAAGAAAGAGAAGATAGTGTATGGAAAGAGATAGAAAAGGTGGAATTGTTGGAATAATAATTACAATTATTATTTTAATAATGCTGGTAATATTTTCAAATGTTAATTCAGAAAAGATTGCAAGTATAGAAAATGTGGCAAGTACAATAGTAATGCCGATAGAGAACGGTTTAACATATTTAAAAAACAAGATAAATAATAATGACAAATTTTTCCAAAATGTAAATGAACTAAAAACAGAAAACGAATCCTTAAAACAAAAGAATAGTGAATTAGAACAACAATTAAGAGAATACGAAATTATGAAAAATGAAAATGATCAATTAAAACAACAATTAAATTTGGCAGAAAAATATGGCGAATATAAAACAGTTCCAGGAACAATAATTTCAAGAGATATAAGTAACTATTCAAAGACACTTGTTATAAATATTGGTAGTGATAATGGAATAAAAGAAAAAATGACAGTATTAGCTGATGAAGGTCTTGTTGGCTATGTTATTTCAACAACTAATAAAACAGCTAAAATACAAACTATTGTAGATAGTGCAAGTGCCACGAGTTGTATTGCAAGCACTACTAGGGATACAATGATATGTAAAGGAACAATAGAAAACAAATCTGTATTAAGTGCTTCTAATATAGATACAAATGCAAGAATAATTCAAGGAGATAGTGTAGAAACTTCTGGACTTGGCGGAATTTATCTAAAAGGAATACATGTTGGGAAAATAAAAAAAGTAAATGAAGGTTCAAATAAAACAGACTCTTATGCAACAATAGAAACAGCAGTTGACTTTGAAAAACTTGAAAATGTTCTTGTTATAACAAATCAATAGAAAGGTATTATGAAAATGAAAAAAGTATTAATACATATTTCGTTAATAATAACGTTTATTGTAATTTATTTACTGCAATCAATTTTGTTTAGTCATTTTACAATTGCTGGGATAATGCCTAATATGTTTGTGATTTTTATGATGTTTATAGGCTTATATATGGGCAGAACGATGGGAACCATTTATGGTATCATGGCAGGAATACTTATAGATTTTTGGGTAGGAAAAAATATTGGTCTAACTTCTGTGGCATTAGCTCTAATAGGTATTATTAGTGGTGCTTTAGAAAAAACACTTTCGAAAGATAGTAGAATTACGGTTTTATTAATGGGAGTAATTTGTACTATAATTTATGAAATTGCATTATATTTTTTACAATTTATAGTATTAGGAATAAATGTTGAAATATTAAATTTTATAAAAATATTACTAATAGAAACAATATACAATATATTGCTTATAATAATTTTATATCCAATAATAAGCAATGTAGGATATGAAGTAGAAAATGAAATAAAAGGGGACAAAATTCTAACAAGATATTTTTAGAAGTAGAAAGTTGGTGAAAAGTTGAACAATAGAATAAATTTTGATGAAGAAGGAAAAGAACAAGTTAATATCAGGTTTAATATAATTAATATTTTAGTATATCTAATAGGAATAATATTAATTGTACAACTTTTTAACCTTCAAGTTGTTCACGGAGAAAGTTATAGGGAACAATCTAATACAAGATTATCAAGATCATCAGTAATAAAAGCTGCAAGAGGTTCGATTTTAGATAGATCAGGAAATGAACTTGCAGGAGTAAAAACAGAAAATAATATCGAAATATATAAAACAAATATATCAGATGAAGAACTAAATAAATCAGTATTAAATTTAGTAGAATTATTAAACAAATATGAAATAGGATATGATGATACATTTCCAGTGAAAATAAATCCTTTTGAATTTACTATTAGTGGAGATGAATTAACAAATTGGAAAAAGAAATATAAAATTGCAGAAGAGGCTACGGCAGAAGAGGCTTTTTATAAATTTAAAAATAAATATGAAATAACAAATGATAATGTAGAAGAAATAAGAAAAATAATTTCAATCAGGTATATAATAACAACTACAGGATATAGTGCAACAAAATCAATAACAATAGCAACAAATGTAAATGAAGAAGTAGTTGCACAAATAAGTGAAAGAAATAGTGATTTTCCAGGTGTTAGCATTTCAACAAATGCAGCAAGAACATATTTAGCAGGAAATTTAGCAGCACATGTAATTGGATATACAGGAAAAATAAAAGAAGATGAATATAATGCAAATAAAGATATATATAGCATTGACGATATAATAGGAAAAACAGGCATAGAATATGTTTTTGAAAAATATCTAAAAGGTACAGATGGAGAAAAACAAGTAGAAATGTCTGTTGATGGAACCATTACGGGAGAAACAGTAGCGAAAAATGCAATTGCTGGAAGTGATGTTGTACTTACAATAGATTCTAATTTGCAAAAAGTAACACAAGATTCTTTGGAAAACTGTATAAATAAAATAAGAAGCGGTGGCTTTGCACAAACTTATGATGCACAAGGTGGAGCAGCAGTTGTAATGAATGTGAATACAGGAGAAGTTTTAGCAACAGCAAGTTATCCAACATTTGAGCCACAATGGTTTGTTGGTGGAATTTCGCAAGAAAATTGGGCATATTTAAGAGATGATTCTAGACATCCACAATTAAATAAAACTATTCAATCTACATATGAACCTGGTTCAACATTCAAAATGGTTACTGCAATTGCAGGTTTGGAAACAGGTGCAATAACTACAAAAGAAAGAATAAACGACACAGGTGTATATAGAAAATATAATATGGAATGGAAATGTTGGTATTATACAAGTTATCATAGAGGACACGGATATCAGAATGTAACACAAGCATTGCAACATTCTTGTAACTATTTTTTCTATGAAACAGGAGACAGAATGGGAATTGATAATTTATCAAAATATGCATTACATTTTGGTCTTGGTAAAAAAACAGGAATAGAATTACCAAACGAGAAAGAAGGAGCAGTTGCATCAAAAGAAACATATGCAAAACTTAGAAATGGTGGAAGAATAGGACCAGGAGATGTTTTAAATGCTTCAATAGGACAAGGAGATAATAACTTTACACCAATGCAAATTGCAAAGTATATTTCATCTATTGCAAATGGAGGAAATGTTGTAAAACCAACAATAGTAAAATCAATTTTGAATTCAGATGGTTCTGAAGTTTCAAGAGATGAGATTACACAATATACTAACGAAAAATTAGGATATTCAGATACAGATGATGGAATAACAATTAGCCAAGAAAGTGTTAATGTTGCTAAAGAAGGAATGAGAATGGCGGCAAGTGAAGCAGGTGGAACAGCTTACAATATTTTCAAAGGATTTAATCAAGAAGTAGCAGGAAAAACAGGTTCTGCAGAAGCAGGAAAAGATAAAGACGGAAATGACCTTGTTAATGCCTGGTTCGTGTGTTTTGCACCATATGAGAAGCCAGAAGTTGCAGTTGTTGTAATGATTGAAAATGGAGGACATGGTAATTATGCAGCAGAAGTAGCAAGAGATGTGCTAACACAATATTTTGGAATGAATGAATCAACAGAAATTAATGAATCAATGACAGCAACACCATTTGTAGAACAAATAAGATAAAGTATTTTGTGAAAGGATATTAAATAATGAATAGTGTTAGTATAAATTTAAGAACAGATGAAGTTGTAATAAAAATCGATGATAATGCTAAACAAGAAGATGTAATTGAAGAATTAGACAAAAAAATGAAAGATTTAAAAAAAATGTATCAAGACGAAAAAACACCTATAAGGGTTACTGGAAAAATTTTAACAAATAAAGAACTTGAAGAAATTAGAGAAATAATAAAAAGTAAAATTGATGTTGAAATTAAATTTGATACTCCGACAACTCTTGGATTACATAGCATTACACGTAGCTATAAAAAAGATGTAGGAACATCTGAAACAACTTTTCATAAAGGTTCACTTCGTTCAGGACAACGATTAGAAGTTGAAGGAAGTTTGGTAATAATAGGGGATGTTAATGCAGGTGCAGAAGTAATTGCTGCTGATAATATTGCAGTAATAGGAACTCTTAGGGGCTTAGCACATGCAGGAGCTAAGGGAAATAAAGAAGCTATTATAGCTGCAAGCACCCTTGATGCCGTACAAATTCGTATTTCAAATATTGTTAAAGAGTTCGATATGAATGAAGAGTATGTTTATGATAATGCTTATATTTATGCTGATGGAGATCAGATTGTAATAGAATAACATCTTAAAGCAAAAGAAGGAGGAAAAATAAACATGGGAAAAAACACGAAAATAGTAGGAGGAATACTACTAGTAGCGATAATATTAGTAGCAGTAGCATATGCTGCAATAACTAATGTGGAATTAAATATAAATGGTGTAGGAAGCGCACAAGCAAAACAAGAAAACTTTAAAGTAGAATTTATAGGAACACCAAGTACAAGTGGAAAAGGAACAACAACAGCAACAATAAATTCTGATGACAAAACACAAGGAAGTGTAAATGTAACAGGATTAACAGCCAAAGGAGATGAAGCAGTAGCAACATATACAGTAAAAAATCTAAGTTCAGATATATCAGCAGACTTAACAGCAGAAGCAACAAGTTCAAATCAAACTTATTTTGAGGTAATCTGTTCACTAGAAAAAACAACATTAAAAGCACAAGAAGAAACTACATTAAAAGTAACAGTAAGATTACTAAAAACACCAATAGATGAAACAAAAGAAGACTTAAATTCAGATATAGATGTAACATTAACAGCAGAGCCAAAACAACCAGGAGAAGAAACAAATGGAGGCTCAACATCAGTATCAAGTAATGAAACAAGACCATACTTACCAACAGGATTTACACAAGTAAAAGGAACAACATTAAAGAATGGATTAACAATCCAAGACAGTACAGGAAATCAATATGTATGGGTAGAAGTACCAAAAGCAGAAAGAGTCTATAAAACAGCAGGGTTAGAAATAAAGGATTTTACAGATGAAGAATATACAGCAATAGAAACTGATTTACACACATATACAGATGTATATAGAAACGGAACAAATTATAAAGATGAATATTATTCAGGCGTGGGATTAACAAGTGAAGAATATTATTCATTAAAGAAAATGATGCTAAAAAGTGTATATCAAAACGGAGGATTTTATATAGGAAAATATGAAACAGGAATAGAGGATGCACCAAAAACTTCTGGTTCAGCAAATGTTGCACCAACAGAAACACCAGTAATAAAACAAAATGCATATCCATACAATTTTGTAACATGTAAACAAGCACAAACATTAGCAAGCAATATGGAATCAGGAAATCATACAAGTAGTTTAATGTTTGGAGTACAATGGGATTTAGTATTAAAAT
>ERZ779654.1014-NODE-1014-length-14594-cov-3.331935_pt1 | contig 14594 bp, 7 predicted proteins | sample MGYA00511075_ERZ779654 | MGnify/ENA primary metagenome ERZ779654 (study PRJEB29588, sample SAMEA2155636) | human gut metagenome | biome: human gut; feature: human-associated habitat; material: faeces | place: Denmark | collected 2008/2010 ...
AAGCGGCGTTAACGTCAAACTGATCTATTCCATTATCCGCAACAGCATCAAGAACCAGCGTAAATGGGACGTGGAAGAGCAAGCGATTCTGGGCATCTTCTCTTTCAACAAGTTCATCATGTGGAATGATATTCACAACAATGCCAACAAACTGGTTCAGAACAAGATTGTGTCCAGCCTCATCAACGGAAAGATAGAATGGGAAGCCGCAACAGAAGAAATAGACGCAACGGATATGGACAAACAACTGTCGCCAACGGACATCGTATTGCCTATCATCGCCGATTCTTCGCAACTGGAAGCCATCTACGAAGCCGTACACGACAAGACTTTCATCCTGCACGGGCCTCCGGGAACAGGAAAATCGCAAACGATTACCAATATTATCGCCAACGCGCTTTACAAAGGAAAACGTGTTTTATTTGTAGCGGAAAAGATGGCTGCCCTCTCCGTTGTGCAAAACAGATTGGCAGCTATCGGGCTGGCTCCGTTCTGTCTGGAAATTCATTCCAACAAAACAAAGAAATCCGCTGTTATCTCTCAACTAAAAGAAACCACGGAAATTATCAGGCAGACACCTCCCGAAGAATTCAGAAAGGAAGCGGAACGCCTGCTGAATTTACGAGCGGAATTGAATCAATATATCGAAGCCCTGCATAAAGAATACCCGTTCGGAGTTTCATTATATGACGCCATTATTCATTATCAATCCGTGGACGTCGAATCTTGTTTTGATATTCCACAAGCTTATCTGGATACATTAGATAAAGACACATTTGCCCAATGGGAAGATGCCATCGAGCTGCTAGTCCGGACGGCCAATGCGTGTGGACATCCTTACCAGCATCCATTAACCGGTATCTCGATTACCGAATATTCATCAGCCGTTAAGGAGGGATCCTCCCAACTGCTCACCGGATTTATCGACCTGTTGACCACCATCCGGCAGAAGCTGGATGTATTCTCCATACTTCTAAAAGATACGGATATACACCCTACACGCAAGGATTTCCAGACAATCTCCCACATCATCCGGAGAATACTCGACATTCCAGAACTGACTCCCGGATTGCTGACTTTGCCATTGCTCAACGAAACACTGAATGAATACCGGGAAGTAGTGGTTCACGGACGGAAACGGGATGAACAAAGGAAAGAGATAGAAACCGGATTCACCCAAGAAATCCTGTCCATCAACGCAAAGCAGATGTTAGCCGAATGGAACCGGGTATCCGATCAATGGTTCCTTCCCAGATATTTCGGACAACGGAAAATCAGAAAGGCAATCAACGTATATGCTTTAAAAACGATTGAAACAGAAGACATCAAACCTCTGCTCCACCGCATTATCCGGTATCAGGAAGAAGCAGAAGCCGTCCGGAAATACATCGGGCAACTTCCCTCCCTATTCGGACGCCCCGGCAAGAACGAGGATTGGAACACCATTGAGCAGATAATCGACGACATGACTTCCCTTCATTCGCATTTGTTGAACTACGCAAAAGACATTGCCAAAGTTTCGCAAATCAAGCAGAATTTGTCCGCACAACTCACTGAAGGAATTCAAACATTCAGAGACATCCATGCTCATTCTTTCAATGAACTGTATCAGCTCGCAGATACACTCACAGCCACCGAAAAGAAATTGTCCGGCATGCTGGGTATCTCGATCGAAGAACTTTATACCGATTCAGCCGACTGGATAACGATTGCCTTGTCAAAAGCCCGAACCTGGAAAGAGAACCTCGACAAGCTCAAGGACTGGTATCAGTGGCTACAAGCCTACCAAACCCTGCATAGTCTGGGAATAGGATTTATCGCGACGGAATATAAAGAAAAGAATATTCCTACCAGCCAACTTACAGACAGCTTCCGCAAGAGTTTCTATCAGGCAGCTATCCGGTATATCATTGCCAAAGAGCCGACTCTGGAATTATTCAACGGTAAGATATTCAATGACATCATTGCTAAATACAAACAAATATCCGCCAAATTCGAAGAAACGACCCAAAGAGAATTATTTGCCCGGTTGGCCTCCAACATTCCGTCTTTCACTCACGAGGCCATCCAAAGTTCCGAAGTGGGTATCCTTCAAAAGAATATCCGCAACAATGCCCGCGGCATATCTATTCGCAAGCTATTCGACCAAATTCCCACTTTGTTGTCGCGCATGTGCCCATGTATGCTGATGAGTCCTCTTTCCGTCGCTCAATTCATCGATACGGACGCTGATAAATTTGATTTGATTGTCTTTGATGAAGCCTCACAGATGCCTACTTATGAAGCGGTGGGCGCCATTGCACGGGGGAAAAACGTCATTATCGTAGGCGACCCGAAACAAATGCCTCCTACCAGTTTCTTCTCGGTCAACACCATTGATGAAGACAACATTGAAATGGAAGATTTGGAGAGTATCCTTGACGACTGTCTCGCTCTGTCTATCCCTTCCAAATATTTATTATGGCACTACCGAAGCAAACATGAGAGCCTCATCGCTTTCAGCAACTCCGAATATTACGATAACAAACTGATGACTTTCCCCTCACCGGACAACATTGAATCGAAAGTCAGGATAGTCAACATCAACGGTTACTATGATAAAGGCAAGTCGCGCCAGAACCGGGCGGAAGCTCAAGCAGTAGTGGACGAAATAGCCAGAAGATTGAGAAGCGAGGAATTAAGAAAGAAAAGTATCGGTGTAGTCACTTTCAGCATTGTCCAACAAGCCTTGATAGAAGACTTATTATCCGACCTTTTTATCTTTTACCCCGAACTGGAAACTCTTGCGCTGGAATGCGACGAACCGTTATTTATCAAGAACCTGGAGAATGTGCAGGGAGACGAACGCGATGTTATTCTCTTCTCTGTGGGCTATGGCCCGGATGCAGAAGGGCGCGTCAGCATGAATTTCGGACCACTGAACCGGGCAGGCGGCGAAAGAAGATTGAATGTAGCCGTTTCCCGTGCCCGGTATGAGATGATTATCTATTCCACCCTAAGGTCGGATATGATCGACCTGAACCGGACTTCTTCTATTGGAGTAGCCGGACTAAAACGTTTCCTCGAATATGCGGAGAAGGGAACCCGGAGCACCATCAGCAGTGTGCCAAGACAACTGTCGGAAGCAACAGCCTCCATCGAAACGATCATTGCCGACAGACTGCGCTCATTGGGTTACACCGTGCATACAGACATCGGTTGCTCCGGATACAAAATAGACATAGGTATCGTCGACACCGAAAATACCTCTAACTATCAGTTAGGTATTATCTGCGACGGCAAAAACTACAAACGTACCAAGACCGCACGTGACCGGGAAATTGTGCAGAATAATGTATTGAAAGCACTCGGATGGGACATCTACCGGATATGGACAATGGACTGGTGGGAAAAGCCGGACGAAGTAATGGCAACTATCCAAGAGGCTATCGCCCGGAAAAAGAATTCAGAGATCGGCTCAATGACAGCAACCGAAATCAATTCTACTCCGACAGAAGTGACAGCACCTGCACCGACGGCACAGATAACCAACAATGATATTTCATTCGTGCTCAAGGCATCGCCTGTTGCTCCTGAAAAGCAAGCAGCTTCCGTTCTTTCTACTCAAAACCGGATAGAAGAAAAGTACCAGTTTGCAAAGATTACCCCATACAGTTATTCACCGGAAGACTTTTTCTTTACGGACAGTTACGCTATCCTCCTCTCCCAAATACGGAAGATTATGGAAAGCGAGGCGCCAATCAGTAAATCCCTGCTCTGTAAGAAAATCCTGTCCGAATGGGGAATCAGCCGCTTGGGAACACGGGTAGAGGCACAGATAGAAACAGCACTCGACACATTGAATATCTATCGCACAGAATACGAAGGACTTGTCTTCTGCTGGAACGACAAAGAGCAATGCGCTTCCTATTCAATCTATCGCCCGGTTTCCGACCGGGAAGCGACAGACATACCACCTGAAGAAATAGCCAATGCCATCCGGCAACTATTGACCGACTCCATCAGCCTGCCTGCGGCAGATTTGATAAAAGCATGCGCACAACAGTTCGGCTTTGCCCGTATGGGATCGAACATAGACGCTGCCATGCAAAGAGGTATTCGCGAAGCTGTGAAAAGGAATTACGCCAAGATAGAAAATGAACGGGTAACGATTGCCAATTAGATTAATACCCTTTCTCCAAACATTTCAAACGGTTAATAGAATCGGATACATACGCATTGTCCGGTTCTATTGACCGCCAATAACAAAGTTCTCCAATCAGCCGTTTCAGATAAACAGGATCACTCGAGCCAATCCGGCGCTGATGTTCCGCCAAGCCTTTCGTCAGGATAAAATAGACATTCTTCCGGATCTCTCTCTTTCTGGCTTTAGGGATTGTCAGTTTCGCACCGGAAGAAACAGATACTCCTGTAATAATCTTCCTGCCATACTCATTGATAAAACGGGTCTTCTTATGATTCGGTTCGAATTTCTCATCACGGATGATCTGTTTGATCCGGGGAATGATTTGTTCTTTGGGGAACACATCTCCCGAAAAAGTCAGGTCGTCGGCATAGCGGGTATAAGTCAGTCCGTATTCCGCTGCCAGTGCAGCCAATTTCTTGTCCATCTCATACCCCACGATATTGCTTAACGCCGGACTTGTAGGTGCTCCCTGCGGCAAGTGCCTGTACAAGCAGCACAACACTCCCAATACTTTAGACACATTTTCCGGATAACCAATCTTCTCAAATGTCTTTTTCACCCTCCGGCTCCGTATCGAAAAGAAAAAATCATGAATATCCATTTTCAAGATATACCGTTTTCCCAGATGGGGACTGGCATTATCAACCACAGAATGACCGCTCCGGAAACCTACTGCCGCCGGATGAATCATTGTCACAGATGATAATATTCGAGAATTAATAGTGGTTTGAATAGATTGTAATTCTTTGTCAGGAGCAGAAATCATCCGATAACCTCCCTTTCTTTTTCTCATCCAGAACTCCCGGTAATGTTCGGAAACATCCCGTAGAATTTCCTTCAACCGTGCCGTTTCCACTCCCAACAAGTTGGCACACCAAACAACAGCCGATTCATCAAACTTTTGAACATACTGCGCTCTCGGAACAGTTCCCCCCAAAGCATGCCTAAGCCAGGCTCCGTGTTCCCATTTTACCTTAGTAGTCTTTTCTTCCTTACCACTGCTTGTTGCTTTCCATCTTTTATACCCCTCCTGTTTCCTGCTTGAGGAAATCATCTTATAAACCAGGAAAGCGGTGATAACAATGATCGTTATTAAAATTCCGTCCATTTTGTATATGCATATAAAAAAGAGAGAAGAGAGGATGAGTTATTACTAAAATAAATTTAGGTATTTATACCTTAGAATTTATTTTCTAGGAAAATACCTGTGCTTATGAGGCGACTACACCTCTTTGATGCTAAATTCTGCCCTCATCCTCTCTTATACAAAGATAACTAAAATCTTTCGATAAAACAACCGGAACGAAGAAAACTATCGGTTGAACAACTCAAACGTGAACTTACAGCCTATTCCTCCGAATTTCCAATTTTCGCTGCTCACAAAAACTCCTACGTCAAAAATATGCGTACCGATGCCATATCCTACTTCCAGATAAGGCTGAAGGTGCGGCATAGAGAGGGCACTGATATAAATACGTTCATTCTGCACATAACGGGTGTACTTCATCAGATGCCGGAGAATAAGGAACGGAGCTTCATAGGTGAAATGCCCCCGTACATAACGGCGGGAGGAGTTATACCAACGTGAGTCAAGCACCTGAAATACTCCGCCGATTTCATCATTCCAGCCCACCGGAAGGTTATGCCGGGAGAAATTGGCAAAGTCCACAAAATACAACTCATCCTGATTGGTGAATGCTCCGAATCCGAAACGATAATAAATATTACGCATCAATCCCAACCGGATTTGATGCTGAAGGTCAAACTCTATTCTTTCATATTCACCCGTACTCTTGAACACTCCTTTAATACCTCGTTCATAATCGACCGAGAAAGTCGGGTATAAAGAATGGAGGTTAATCTTTCGCTTTCCGTTCATATAATAATAGAGTCCCGGAGTCCACTCTATCCGGATGCGGGGAGCGAAACTGATATAAGTGTTCTTGAATTTATCCATAAATTCCGGGGGCGGCATCGGATAATCACCGGTAATCACAAAACGGGAAGGCTCTACCGCTGTTCTTTTATGGGCAGAGAAACCCAGACCGATATCCAGTCCGTTGACTACTTCAACGGTATGACGGCAGTTAAAATACAAGTCCTTGAAATAATCGAGATGAATTAAATCGAAATTGAAGATACTGTCCGGCATAGCTTTCAGTTCGTCCAGCACTTTACTACTATAAATACGGTTACCGTTACCCACATTCAACCGGAAGAATCCCCGTTTCTGCGGCCAGTATTCAAAATCGGCATTCAATGACCAGTAGAATTCCTTACGCGTAAAGTTGTATCCGAGTTTAGGCACAATGCGAAGTAACTTATCCCCTCTGAAAAGACGGTTATAACGAAAATCCTGTCGATAAGACAAACCGTTGCTTCCACTATAACTGAATAAGAGCGGATTGATAAACGGAGAAAATCGCACACTTCCGATATTGGACAAATTGAATTTATAATCTTCTACCATCAAATCACCCATCGTTCCCCAAAAGGCCTGACTCTTGGACGGCTTTTCTACCGTTGTCGTGTCACGTCTAAGCGTATAGTCATGATATAGTTTTTTCTCACTTTCATTCAAAGGAATCGGCCGCATGATAGCAAAGGTAGAGGCGTCCGTCTTATAAGCGTTCGTGTCACACTGTAAAGAGAAAGATTCCGAAAGATTATATTTTCTCTTCTCTTTCTTGCGCACCTTTTTTTCTTTCAGTTCGATGGATTTATAATCTAAAGAAGCGGTGTAATTACCATCCACCTTATTTCCGAGAAATTTGAAAAGAGCTTCTACGTCATAACGCACCGGCAGGAATTCATTTTTCTTGCCTACATCTCCCATCTGAATCCAACAGGTAAATGTTATCAGCTCCGATCTTCCCGAAAAACGAATTTCACGAACACTCCAAACGTTACTGCTGACCACCATATAGCCACCCACCAACTGATCGCTCTTGGTGCGGGGGATAAAGCGAACCCGATAATCCAGATTGTTAGGATCTCCCATCACGCTGTCTATCCGGTATTTATAATATTTCTGTCCGTTTTTGGCCAGTGGTGACAATAAGCGTTCATCATTCAATAAAGAAGAGGAGTAGATATTTACATTAAAGTATTCGAGCAATCCAGGCAATCCCCTATTTCCTCTCACAGTTCCCTGGAAGGCCTTTACTTTCTGATCGTAAATATTGGGAGCCGTATAATGAAGGTCACTGTATGTTTCAAGCAGATATTCGCGAACACCCTTTTGCAAACGAAACATAGAAGGTACATAACGGAGAATAAAATTCTTCTTCTGAATGTCCATCTTACCTTTTATATATAGGTTCGCGCGATAATCACTGACTATCGTTTCATACAAAGGTGCAAAAGTCATCACACGTTCTATAATGGAGTCAGCAGAGATTTCCTGATGGGTATAAGGATTCATTATATAATTATTGGCTGCCCCCTTTGGTATAAAAGAGAACAGACACAATATGCATCCTATCAATATTTTATCTCTCAATCGTCGTATCTCCTTCATTAACGTAGGCAAATATAAAAAAGAATATCGAAAAGCAAGAGAAGTTGGACACTAAAAAGAGTTATCAGAAGAAAACCTTCACATTATTCAAAATAACATGGAGATGAACTAAATCTTTGGCGCGGTTGTCTCGAAATAAATGCAGGAAGCTCTGCATATTCTGCTATTCTCTTCATATATAAAAAACGAAAATCCTCTTTCAACCTATCACCACCTTTCTAAAACTCTTTATTCATCGCACTTACAGAGCGGTGATAGGTTGAAAGAGGAATTAATAAAACCTGTATGGAAGAAGTTATAATATGAAGGGGATTTCAACAATAATGGGAAAAATACAAAGTTCCAATATCTGTAAATATAAGAGCCCCCTGAAAACATATTAATGACTAAATCAACCCTTCTATCTTTTTATTTATCACTTTATTCTTGACAAAGAAGAAAATTGTCGTATCTTTGCGATACTCTTCATATCAACCAGGCAGGGAACCTGCCTCGTTTCGTGGCAGGCATTTTTATGCCTGTCCTGATGCTTCATATGGCGGTTTCGTACCCCCGTGTGGAGTGTTAATGCACCCACTGCCTGGTTGGTGAAGAGTAACGGGAAAGGCGGAACCGCTCTTATTTCATAGAAAATCTTCGCCTACCACCTTATTCATAATTATATTATGGAAACAAAACAAGTTACCGTTCAACCAGCGGTGGGAGGCATGATAAAGGCTTCCAAAGATTCATTTGTTATTCCTAAAGAAGAATTAAAGGATTTCTACCTTAAATTCGCTTTCCTCCTGAACCCGGATTCCTGCTCCATAAACCGCACCGAATTCGAACTATTAAACATTCTGCTGAAAGACCTAAAAAAAATCCTGGCAGCATTGACTCACCTCAACACCCATCCTTGGGATGAAGGCATTGCAGAAATCCAAATTTCATGCGGTGCTTATTCCATACAAGACAACTTGAGCAAAGAAAAACGTATGCAGATGAACACCTCTACGGGTAAACACCTACAATTTCTCACCCAAATGGCTGTGAGCAGCCCAGTGTTCAAACTGTTATTCAAGAACTATCACAACCATTATATCCAAGTGGAAAGTTTGGTTAAACAGATGGCTAAAGAAATCAACGAACAGCAACAATAAGAATAGAAGTTGGAGAATCAACAGAGGGGGTACTTTTAGAAAAACACATTATTTTTCAAAATACCCCCTCTAAAATAGGGGTACTTTCAGAAAAAACATATAATTTTGCGCCATCAACCGATAAAAAAATAGACCATTTATGTCAAAAATGCGTTTTTTTGCCTTACAAGAGCTTTCCAACCGGAAACCTCTGGAAGTTATTGCCCCTTCCAACAAACTCTCTGATTATTATGGTAGCCACGTGTTCGACCGCAAGAAGATGCAGGAGTATCTTCCCAAAGAAGCTTACAAAGCTGTAACCGACGCTATCGAAAAAGGTACGCCTATCAGCCGTGAAATAGCAGATTTAATTGCTAACGGTATGAAAAGTTGGGCTAAGTCACTCAACGTCACTCACTACACACACTGGTTCCAGCCTCTGACAGACGGAACAGCCGAAAAGCATGACGGCTTTATCGAATTCGGCGAAGATGGCGGAGTGATTGAACGCTTCTCCGGAAAACTACTGATCCAGCAAGAGCCGGATGCTTCTTCTTTCCCTAACGGCGGCATCCGCAACACTTTCGAAGCACGAGGATATACAGCCTGGGATGTTTCTTCACCGGCATTCGTAGTAGATACCACTCTTTGTATCCCCACTATCTTCATTTCTTATACAGGTGAAGCGTTGGATTACAAAACTCCATTGTTGAAAGCACTTGCCGCTGTAGATAAAGCAGCAACGGAAGTCTGTCAGCTATTCGACAAGAACATCACACGCGTATATACCAATTTAGGATGGGAACAGGAATATTTCCTTGTAGACTCCTCCTTATATAATGCACGCCCCGACCTCTGCCTGACAGGACGGACACTGATGGGGCACTCTTCTGCCAAAGACCAACAGTTGGAGGATCATTATTTCGGCTCTATCCCTCCACGTGTCACTGCATTTATGAAAGAACTCGAAATCGAGTGTCACAAACTCGGTATTCCTGCCAAAACCCGTCATAACGAAGTAGCTCCCAACCAATTTGAGTTGGCCCCTATTTTCGAAAACTGTAACCTTGCCAACGATCACAACCAGCTCGTCATGGATTTGATGAAGCGTATCGCCAGGAAGCATCATTTTAATGTACTCCTGCACGAAAAGCCATATAGCGGAGTAAACGGTTCGGGCAAGCACAACAACTGGTCACTCTGCACAGATACCGGTATCAATCTGTTCGCTCCCGGAAAGAATCCGAAAGGCAATATGCTATTCCTCACATTTCTGGTAAACGCCTTAATGATGGTTTATAAAAACCAGGATTTATTGCGTGCCTCCATCATGAGCGCCAGCAACAGCTATCGTTTGGGAGCCAATGAAGCTCCTCCCGCCATCCTCTCTTGCTTTCTGGGTTCACAACTCTCGTCTACTCTCGACGAAATTGTCCGCCAGGTAGGAAATGAGAAAATGACGCCGGAAGAAAAAACCACACTGAAGTTAGGCATCGGACGTATCCCCGAAATTTTACTGGATACCACCGACCGCAACCGTACTTCTCCTTTCGCATTCACCGGAAACCGTTTCGAATTCCGCGCCGCAGGTTCTTCTTCCAACTGTGCTGCCTCTATGATTGCAATCAATGCGGCCATGGCAAACCAGCTGAACGAATTCCGGGCATCGGTAGAAAAGCTGATGGAAGAAGGAGTTGGCAAAGACGAAGCTATCTTCCGCCTGCTGAAAGAAACAATTATCGCCTCCGAACCGATTCGTTTCGAAGGGGACGGTTATTCCGAAGAATGGAAACAAGAAGCTGCACGCCGCGGACTGACTAATATCTGCCACGTACCGGAAGCCCTGATGCACTATATTGATAACCAATCCAAATCAGTACTTATCGGCGAACGTATCTTCAACGAGACCGAATTGAACAGCCGTCTGGAAGTGGAACTGGAGAAATACACCATGAAGGTGCAAATCGAAGGCCGTGTATTGGGCGACCTCGCCATCAATCACATCGTACCAACTGCCGTTGCCTATCAGAACCGTTTGCTCGAAAATCTTCGCGGACTGAAAGAAATATTCCCGGCTGAAGAATATGAAGTATTAAGTGCCGACCGTAAAGAACTGATTCGTGAGATTTCACACCGGGTCACTTCTATCAAAGTACTCGTGCGCGACATGACCGAAGCAAGAAAAGTAGCCAACCACATGGAAAACTACAAAGAAAGGGCATTCGCATACGAAGAAAAAGTACGCCCGTATCTTGACCAAATCCGCGACCACATCGACCACCTGGAGATGGAAGTGGATGACGAAATATGGCCGTTGCCTAAATATAGAGAACTGTTGTTTACCAAATAAAATGTCTGCAAGATTGCACGAAAGCTCCCACTTTTGTGCAATCTTTTTATAGATTCGTTCATTTTCTCATTTTTTCTTTTTACTTTTGTGCTGTATAACACAGTTTTGTAGCACTCATGGTAAAAATGAATATGTCAGACATCGATATTTCGGAACCATTATCCGATATGTTAGCTCCTCTAAACAATGAGCAAAAGGAGTTTCTGATGAATAATTATACGATACAAACCTACAAAAAGAATGAAACCATCTACTGTGAAGGAGAAACGCCACATCATCTGATGTGTCTCATCAGTGGAAAAGTGAAAATCTTCAAAGATGGTGTGGGGGGTAGAAGTCAAATTATCCGCATGATTAAACCACGCGAATACTTTGCATATCGTGCTTATTTTGCCAAACAAGATTTTGTAACTGCCGCAGCAGCTTTCGAACCTTCCGTTGTTTGCCTGATTCCTATGAGTGCCATCACTACGCTGGTTGCCCAAAATAATGACTTGGCCATGTTCTTTATCCGCCAACTTTCCATTGACTTGGGTATCTCTGACGAACGTACCGTTAATCTGACACAAAAACATATTCGCGGACGCTTGGCCGAATCACTCATCTTCCTGAAAGAAAGTTATGGACTGGAAGAAGACGGTTCTACGTTGAGCATTTATCTTTCACGTGAAGATCTGGCAAATCTTTCCAATATGACTACTTCGAACGCTATCCGTACCTTGTCGCAATTCGCTACGGAAAGACTGATTACTATCGACGGAAGAAAAATCAAAATCATCGAAGAAGAAAAGCTGAAGAAAATAAGCAAGATTGGGTAAGAGAGTTTCTGCACCAATCGTTCCACCCTAAATAGTGAACATACATATAGAAAATATAATTGCAGACATAAAACGTGGCAACAAACAGGCTTTCAAAAAGCTATTTGATGACTACTATCCTATTCTTTGCGTGTTCGCATCCCACTATATTGAAGACAAAGAAGTTTGCAAAGACATCGCACAAGATGTATTGTTAGCTTATTGGGAACGGAAAGAAGATTTTGACGACATTTTGAAAGTAAAAAGCTTCCTTTATACCGTCACCCGAAATAAATGTCTGAATCACTTAAAACATGAGCAATTAGATATTCCCTATTTTTCTGGACAGGAAGAGTTCGATAGTGGCTTCGAAGCTGCCATTATCGAACAGGAAACATTCCACATGGTTCGCAAAGCGGTAGAAGAATTGCCTACCCAAATGCGAAATATCATCTTATATTCTATGAAAGGGTTAAAAAACCATGAGATTGCTGACAAATTGCAAATTTCAGAAGGCACTGTCCATACGTTAAAGAAATTCGCCTATCGCAAACTTCGCGAAAGTCTCAAAGGCATAAATTACACCTTATTACTATTTTTATGCAAATAAAGTAACTTTTTGATTACCCCGTTTTTTCGATTGGATTGTTTTACTTATATAACAAATCGAAAAAACGATGAATTCATTTAAAGAAAAATTTAAAATTGCAAAAATCTTAGCTTCCTTATTTACTCATTCGTCTACCCCCGAAGAGGAAAAGAACTATCGTGCATGGTTGGATGAAAACCCGGAACATCAAAAGATAGCCGACCGGATATTAAATAAGGAAACGTATGAAGAAAACAGCCGGTTAATAAAAAGCTTCTCTTCACAAAAAGCGTGGGAGAAAGTCTATCCGTTATTAGGAGGCAATCAATCGGGTACTGTTTTTTCGTGGAAAAAGAGTCTGAAATATGCAGCTCTCATCTTATTGTTATTAGTACCTGCTTCTTACTTTATCTATCATTGGATATCCGAAGAAACGATTAGCGACATCACTCCGGGAACCCTTGGTGGGGAACTGATCTTGAGTGACGGCAAATCTTTCAATCTTTCCGACAATAATCTTCCAGAGAATGCAGTCAGAGCATTTGTGATCGATTCTAAAGGGATCAACTATCAGATTCCCGCCAACAAACCGCAAGTAAAAGAAATCCAAAACACACTACGCACATTGCAGGGGATGGAATGCCTTATCACGCTTTCCGACGGCACAAGGGTACATCTCAATGCGGAAACCCGGCTGACTTATCCGGTTTGTTTCAGCAGCAAAGAACGTATTGTGCAAATTGAAGGGGAGGCTTATTTTGATGTTGCCCCGGACAAGGAGCATCCGTTTATCGTAAAAACATCGCATACATCTATCCGGGTGACGGGAACGTCGTTCAACGTAAGAGCCTACGCTGATGAAGATACGGAAAGTACGACCTTAATCAGTGGAACAGTAAGAATCAACAGTAGAAATGAAGAATTCGAATTAGTTCCCAACCAGCACTATACATATAATAAAAATACCGGTACAAATACCGTCGCCAACGTAAACACTGATTTGTATACATCTTGGGAATCCGGATCATTTATCTTTTTAAATGCCCCTCTTGAGAATGTGATGTCATACCTGTCCAAATGGTATGGATTCCAATATTCTTTTGAAGACGAAGCAGCCAAACAGGTGCGTATCGGAGCTTACCTTAACCGCTACGCCAACATGAACCCGATTATCGACATGATTACAGAATTAAATCTGGTCAATATCAAACAACGGGAGGGCATCCTGCACATTTCCTACAAACAGTAATAATACATAATATAACTAACGCATTATGAAAAAACGAGTAAAATCCCTGCCGTGGGTGGTATCTTATGCAAGCAGAAACTTTGTGAAGTTCTGTCTTTTATGGATATTCTCCCTTTCTTCACTCATGATTCAAGCACAGGACAATCAGAGAATCTCCATCGACTTGAGAGGAGAAACGCTGGAAGCAGCACTCTGGTATCTGCAGAATCGTACGAAATTTGTCTTTATGTATGGAACGGAAGACATTGCTAATGTGACCGATATCACCATCAAGGCAAAAGATAAGACAATTACTGAAATTCTGGATGAATGTCTGGAAGGCACTAACCTGACTTACGAAATCTCTGGTAGCGCAATTGTTATAAAGAAAAGACAAAGCCAAAAGATAACCATCAGCGGTTGGGTCCGGGATACTAACGGTGAGGCCTTGCCCGGCGCTACTATCACGATCCGAGGTTCTAAACATGGAGCCATTGCAGGATTGGACGGGCAGTACACGTTTAATATTCCAGCACAGGAAGGGTTGATTCTTACGTACTCTTTTATCGGAATGGAAAAGAAAACGGTAAAATATACGGGTAAAAAAACCATTAATGTCACTCTGAACAGCTCCACCAGCACAGAAATAGATGAGGTGGTGGTAACCGGATACCAGAATATTCAACGTCGTGACATCGTTGGATCTATTACCAGCATCAAAGCAAAAGATATCATCATGCCTTCGTTTACTACTATTGACCAAATGTTACAAGGACGTGTAGCGGGTATGGTTGTAAACAATAAAA
>ERZ779654.1046-NODE-1046-length-14254-cov-2.308965_pt1 | contig 14254 bp, 9 predicted proteins | sample MGYA00511075_ERZ779654 | MGnify/ENA primary metagenome ERZ779654 (study PRJEB29588, sample SAMEA2155636) | human gut metagenome | biome: human gut; feature: human-associated habitat; material: faeces | place: Denmark | collected 2008/2010 ...
GGCGGCGGGTTAGCCACCGCCTCCTACTCGATTTATCAGTAATCCTTAACATTTTCAAACAACTTTTTTTACGCGTCTCAGGTTACTATTTCCTCATTTTTAATGTGATATTTATAACGATTACAACTAATTTATCGAGAAACGATAAAAAGTTATTGCAAAACTGAAAACTGTGTAGTACAATTAGCTTGCCGGTAAGTGAAAAATATGAGAAAATAACTACATAGATAGTAAGGAGGTAGCTATGGACAATAATAATATCGGGGGCATGAATCCCCAACAGTTTTCACAGAACACGCCACAGACTTCACAGCCACATATGGGGGTGTCGGGTATTGAACTGCAGAAGATGCAGCAGGAGGCGGAGCAAAGACGGCGTGAACAAAGCAGGAGAAACGCGGATTTCTTTGGCAGGCTATGTATACCTACGATAATATATGCGCTGCTGTACACCATTTTCCTGTATGAGAATACAGGTGGAATACTTGTTACGTTGTTTGCAATCGTCACAGGAGTATACAGCCTGTATTGTATGAAGATACTTCATATAGAGGCAAAGCCACTCACCATATGGTACAGTGTGATGATGATACTCACAGGCCTTTCGTCAGGCTTGAACGGTAATAAAATTATACAAGGATTTAATTTTTGCTGGATACTTGTGTTTCTTGTTTTTATGCTGCTTCACAATTTCTGCAATGACAGACAATGGGGGCTCATAAAGTATATCACTGCGGCATTTCAGGCGGTGTTTGGAGCGATTGGGTGTATAGCTGAGCCGTTTATGGATATTGCCGACTATATGAGAAATGAGCGCATGGATAGTGACAATATGGGCAGTGACAGTATGGTCGGTGACAGTGCAAATGCAACTGCCGGAGAGCGGCATGTGAAAAAACACAGAATGCTTTATGTGTTTATCGGAATAGCAATTGCCTTTCCTCTGGTTGTGCTGATAGTGGTGTTGCTGTGCTCTGCGGATGCGGTTTTTGCCTCAGTAATAAAGAAAATATTTGCTGATATCAATTTCTTTACAGTGAGCAAGGTTGTATTTCTTTTTGTATTTGCGCTTTTCTCATCGTACTGTGGTATAAAGTATCTGAGCAAGAAACGTATATCGGATGCACCGGTTGAGACTCCGGCATTTCCGGCTGCAATCGGTATCACTGTAGCTGCAACTATATCAGTGGTATATGTATTTTTTTGTTTTATACAGATTGTGTATCTGTTCGGGGGACTTATGCAGCTTCCAAGCGGCTATACCTACGCCAGGTACGCGAGAGAAGGCTTTTTCCAGCTGCTTTTCGTGTGTATACTTAATGTGATTATCGTATTGCTCGGAAGTGGATTGTTCAGAAGGAATAAAATATTAAATGCATTTTTAATTTTAATAACTTTATGCACATATATCATGATTGCATCAAGTGCATACCGTATGGGACTGTATGTGTCAGAGTACGGGCTGACAGCCACCAGGCTTTGTGTGTTCTGGGCACTTGGAGTGATAGCGCTGTTTATGCTCGGAGTGATTTTATCTATATGTAAGCCTGCTTTTTCGCTATTTCGGTACGGAATAATAGTAATCGGGGTATGTTATCTTGTGCTTGCATTTGCAAGGCCTGATTATCTGGTTGCAAGGTACAATACAGTATGTATGGAGGATACAGACTACAAATATCTGATGTCACTTTCCACGGATGCATCTCCGGCGCTTGCGGCAGATGCGGACTTTATGGAAAATAAGGGTATGGTCACCATGTATGCAAGACAGCTGGCAGGTGAGACAAATGACAGCTTAAGACAGCTCAATGTATCTCATATAAAGGCGGCACATTTATTCAGGGATAGCATAGATGAGGTAAAGAGCTCACAGCTTATCCTTTTATATGTATATTCGCCTTACGATTCGGGCAGCTATAACAACAATGATACCGGTCTTGATGGCGTGGACAGCATACAGATGGGCTATCATGTGTTAAAGGATACAGAAGATGATGACACAGCCTACTATGATTACGACAGTTATAGCATGGATGATACAAGAGTGGCGGCACCAGTATTTTTCAAATGGGTGGATGCAGTCGAGGTGAAGAAGATTTCCGACAGTGAGCGTATCTTCCTTGCAAAGATTCCAAGAAAGGCATTAAAAGGCAAAGATGGAGTGAATATTGAATACAGATTTAATAAAAATGGAGATGTTATATATTCATCCCAGTACAATGTGATTCTTGACAAGAAAAAAGGACTCAACGAGGTGGAGCTGTCATACTATGCCGGAACAGATGGCGTGGATGTGCCTGAGTACAATATTTATGGAAAGTAATAGTTTAAATTGTATATAATTCAAAGTTGATATGGTGAAGTTGATTAAAAACTGCTATACTTAACATGTAGTATAGGTTGTTAAATTATTTCATTAAGGTAGGAAAATTCATGGGAAGATTTTTAAATCCGGGAAATAAAGCTTTTCAAAAGACATTGAAATCGGAAATATATGTGGATAAAACTATGCTTTTGGCATACACCAATAAGGTTATAGGTTCTGATATGGCATGCATATGCAATAGCAGACCGAGGCGCTTTGGAAAGTCCATCACGGCGAATATGCTTGCTGCTTATTATAGCAGAGGATGTGATTCCTTTGATATGTTTTCCACTCTAAATGTAGGCAGGCTTGATTCCTTTGAGACAAACCTTAATAAATATGATGTTATTCATATTGATGTCCAGTGGTGCATGATGGATGCGGGCGAAGTGCAAAACACCGTGAAATACATCAATAACGGTATTCTTGATGAGCTTATAATAGCATATGGTGATGTGATACCGGACACTGTTAAAACAGCCTATGGAGCCATGTCTTATATAAACGCAGCCATAGGAAATACCTTTGTTATCATAATAGATGAGTGGGATGTGTTGATAAGAGATGAGGCTAATAATAAGGAACTGCAGGAGGAATATATTAATTTCCTCAGAGGAATGTTTAAAGGGACAGAGCCGACAAAGTATATTGCGTTAGCTTATCTTACCGGCATACTTCCTATTAAAAAGCTAAAAACTCAGTCAGCACTTAACAATTTTGAAGAGTTCACAATGCTTGATGCAGGAGCGCTTGCATCATATATTGGCTTTACAGATGATGAGGTTAAGCAGTTATGCAAAAAGTATGACAGGGATTATGAAGCAGTAAAAAACTGGTATGACGGCTATATGCTTTCGGGTAAACATGTGTATAATCCAAAAGCGGTAGTGAGCGTGATGATGAGAGGCAGCTTCCAAAGCTATTGGTCACAGACCGGCACATATGAATCTCTGATTCCGCTTATTGACATGGATTTTGATGGATTAAGAGCCGCTATTATTTCAATGATTTCAGGAAATGAGATAAAAGTTAGAACAACCACGTTTCAGAATGATATGGTATCATTTAAAAACAAAGATGATGTGCTGACATTGCTTATACATCTTGGATATCTGGCTTTTAATCAGAAAAATCAGATGGCATATATTCCGAATGAAGAGCTTCGCAATGAGCTTATGGATGCAGTTGAGGAAAACAAATGGGATGAAATCATACAGTTTGAGAGACAGTCAATAGATTTGTTTAATGCAACAATAAACAAAGATGTAAATACTGTGGCAGCAAAAATTGAGCAGATTCATATGGAGTATACCTCGGTGATTCAATATAATGACGAGAACTCCCTTAGCAGTGTGTTGGCCATTGCTTATCTTGGAACAATGAACTATTATTTTAAGCCGGTCAGGGAGTTACCGACAGGGCGTGGCTTTGCTGATTTTGTTTATATTCCGAAGCCTGAGTATATAAATGATTATCCGGCGCTTGTTGTGGAGCTGAAATGGAATAAGAATGCGGATACAGCCATGCAGCAGATTCGTGAGAGACAGTATCCGAATTCATTATTGCAATATACGGGAAACGTCCTGCTTGTGGCAATTAACTATGATGAAAAAACAAAAGAGCATGTATGCAAAATTGAGGAATATGCTAAAATACAGAATTAATGATTGAAGATATACAAATACAAAAAAAAAAACGGACATGGCAGTTTTGCATGTCCGTTTTTGTTTTTGTATAATAAGTATCGGGTATTATGAACCGGGTAGGTTTGCATAAAGCAGAGTAAAATTTAATCAAGCTTTAATATTAATCCTAATATACGCTTTACAGAGGTCTCCATCTCACTACGAGAGATGGCACCCTTATCATAAGCCTTCTTTACACGATCAGGATATCCATTTCCCATCTTAAGGTCATTTCCGGCTTTTGTCTCCTTGTAATGCTCGCCACAGGTCCACCAGTCGCTTGTGACCATTCCTTCATAGCCCCATTCATCACGCAGTATTCCTGTCAAAAGATCCTCGCTTTCAGAGGCTCTGTAGCCGTTTATCATATTGTAAGAGGACATAATAGCCCATGGATTTTCATCCTTTACAATCATCTCAAATGCCTTCAGATAGATTTCTCTGGCAGCTCTTTCTGAAACGCGTGAATCGCTGTTTTTGCGGTTGGTTTCCTTGTTGTTCAAGGCAAAGTGCTTGTCTGTGGCACCGACATTGTTTGACTGGATTCCGCGTACCATGGCACCTGCGAGCTTTCCTGTGACGAATGGATCCTCTGAGTAGTACTCGAAGTTACGTCCGCAGAGAGGACTTCTGTGAATACAGATGGCAGGGGTGAGCCACAGTGCAAGGTTGTTTTCCTTTAATTCTTCACCGCCGGCGTCCTACAGCCTCTAAAACATCAGGGTTCCATGTGCATGCGAGCAGTGTGGAGCATGGAAACGCAGTGGTGCATATACCGACCTCAGGTGCTATGCGCACTCCTGCAGGACCATCTGCTGTCATGACAGAAGGAATACCGTATTCAGGCATATTTCCGATACCGAAGGTATTTGCAACACCGGTATTTGGCTGTCCGCCGAGCAGATGAATGAGATCATCGATGGAAAGCTCTGATACAAATTCATCAAGCGTGATACGTCCTTCCACAACATCCATGATGTCGTGACTGCCGTTTTTAGCCATGCCATCGGCAAAGCGGAAGTATGGGATGGCTCTCTGACCGGGAGCAACACCCTCTGTCAGGGAAGGGTCAATGTTGCCAATAGCTGAGTAGTCGGTGTCAACAGGCTCACTTTGAGGCAGAGCTTCATAGCTTCCGTCAGCGAGCATTCTCTTTGGCAGACTTGTAGGAACCAGCTTTGCTGAAAGCTGCTCAGTAATTACATCATGATTTAATATATATGAGTAATCAGCTTTTGTCACGTCACGGACGCTCGTTCCAACGTATATATCATATGAACCGGCTTCAAGTACATATGCAGATTTTTTAACCTTTCCAAGGTCATCATATGATGCCATATCGTTTATTTCCCATGTAAGGATCATAAGCTGTGATTCACCCGGCTGCAGTTCTCTTGTCTTTTCAAAGGCTGCGAGCTCCTTTGCAGGCTTGCCAAGCTTTCCTTGTGGTTTAGCAATGTATACCTGAACAACCTCTTTTCCGGAGAATTTACCTGTATTTGTCACACGAACTTTTGCGTAGAGCTTATTGGTCTCAGACGTACAGTTGGAATTCACAACGCCGGCAGAAACAGTCTCCACATCAAATGTGGTGTATGAGAGTCCATAGCCAAATGGGTATACAACCTTCTCGGCAGCTCCCGGAATTGTCTCGAAATAGCGGTATCCGACATATATATCATCGGTATAGTCCACATAGTCTCTTGACTCGTGGAAATTGTAAGTAGACGGATAGTCGTCGAGTGATTTGGCAAATGTATCGACAGTTTTTCCGGAAGGATTGCCATTTCCTACGAGAAGCTCAGCGGCAGCAAGCCCGCCTTCAATACCACCCTGTAAGGCAAGCAGTGCTGATTGAATCTGATCATCATAAGCAAACCAAGATGTATCAACCATTCCGCCGACATTTAAAATCACGATTACATTTTTGAAACTGGCTTTTACAGTGTCAATCATCTCCTTTTCTTTTACGGAGAGACAGAAATCACCATCCTTAAAAAGCTCTGCCGACTTTTCGGTCATCTCGCGTTCGTAGTCCCAGAGAGCCTTGTTGTTAGGGTCAATAACCCTCTTTCTGTCCCAGCCTTCTCCGGAGTAGCGGCAGATTGAGATGATAGCAGTGTCGGTATATGCCTGAGCCTTGATTAAAAGCTCAGCCGGTACATCCGGCTCTATGGTCATGCCGGGTACAGCACCGGCTGCATACTGCTTTTTAATGTCGTTGCGGTAGTAATCGCACAGCTCCTCAAATATGCTTATTTTCTCTTTTTGAAGCTTAAGTCCTTCGTAGAGATTGCGGATATATGCAACGGTTACATCACCGCTTCCGCCACCGCCCTTTACATAGTCGAAAGTACCCTTTCCAAACAGGGCTACCTTAGAACCCGCTGCAAGAGGGAGTACGTTGTTTTCATTTTTGAGAAGTACCATGCCTTCCTTGGCAGCTTCCTTTGAAAGCTCTATGTGAGCCTTGCTTCCTGTAACTCTTTCACCATTTGCCCCAAGTGGAAGATTAGGAGTGAATTTGAATCGTGACCATTTGTTCATAGCAGATTACCTTTCTTATATTTTTATTATTTAATGAGCTTCCCATACATTAATATGTCGGGAGCTTGTTCTTTTCGTACAAGATGATTGTAAATTATAAAAGCGATATATACAATTGTGATACTGACATTATTTTAGGTCGATATTGACTTTTTGCGTGAGAGGAGTATATTTTGAATGTAGAATTTCAAACTATGAATATTGTTTTCTTCGTAATAATTGGATAGGCTCAGGCTAATATAGCATTAAATACGAAGTTTGATTTAGTAAGTCAGGGAGAAAATTATGCAGCAATACACACACGAAAACGTCAGATCAATACCACATCTTCCAATCTACTGCGACAGATACGAGGACTACAGGCAGTTTTCACCGAGGCACTGGCATGACCATATAGAGATAATCTATGTAGTTTCCGGCTCACTGCAGGTTGTCTGCGGTGAAAATGAATATACATTGCAAGAAAATGAATTTTTTGTCATAAACTCAAATAAGATACATGGCACGCAAAGCTATGAAAGAGTCAAGGTGCTTCTGGTGCAGATACCGTATGTATATCTGGACAGCTACATAGACGATTACAGACATATAAGGTTTAGAGAGTGCTATGAGACCGAGCAAGGCAGCAGAAAATATGAGCAGATGAAGTCTCTTCTTAAGTCGATAGCGCATATATACCGGAAAAAGGGCAAGGGCTATGAGCTTCGGCTTATGGCAAAAGTGAACGAATTCTTATATATTTTGTTTACAAATTATTCGTACAAAGAGATGAATGCTGGAAAAGAATCCAGACAGATAGCGCGTCTTAAGGATGTCCTTAGATATGTGGCGAAAAACTATCAGGAGCCAATAGCATTAAAGGAGGCGGCAGACATAGCCTCACTCAATCAGGATTATTTCTGCCGTATGTTCAAAAAATGCATGGGAGTTACATTTCTCGAGTATGTCAATCAGGTAAGAATCAATCACATACATGAGGAGCTTCTGGCAACTGAGGATTCCATCACGGACATATTGGAGCACAATGGATTTACGAATTATAAGGTGTTCAGCCGGATGTTTAAGGCGCAGTTTGGCATGACACCGAGGGAATTGCGGAAATTACAGGAAAATTAATAATAAATCCGGTCAAAAAAGTTACTGATGGTGATACCGGCTCAACAAAAGAAGCAGCTTCATATACATCAGGAAGAGTTTCAACACAGAATAAGCAGACCTTCATATATGGACGATTTGAATGCCGTGCAAAGGTTCCAAAGGGAAAGGGAACACTTGCATATCCGGCACCATTTGACCAGCCATTTTACATTATCTTAAATCTTGCTGTTGGTGGAAGCTGGGTTGGAAATCCAAACGATGAGACAAGCTTTGAGAATAATCCATATGTGATCGATTATGTCCGTGTATACCAGAAGGATAGTTACGATGAAGATGTTAAACGCCCCGGTAAAATAAGTTTAGTTATGTCATGAATCTGATATTTTAAGAAATAATTTTGTATAATACACTGCTGCAAAAATGTATATTATATTACGAAAATGGATCACTGCTGAATATACGTTGGAGGCAGTTATAATCGTAGATCACATAATTAAGTAGAGAATGGAGTAATGAATATGAAATACGGATATTTTGATGAATCAAAAAAAGAATATGTTATTACAAGACCTGACACACCGGCACCATGGGTAAACTATCTTGGATCGCCGGAATATGGAGCAATTGTTTCCAATAATGCAGGTGGATACAGCTTTGCAAAGTCAGGTGCAAACGGAAGGCTTTTGAGATATGTGTTTAATCAGTTCGATGAGCCTGGCAGATATATTTATATCAGAGACAACGGCAGCAAGGATTACTGGTCAGCTTCGTGGCAGCCTGTAGGAAAGGATTTGAATGAATACAAGAGTGAGTGTCATCATGGAACAGCATACACAAAGATGATGGCCGATTACAGCGGTATTCATTCAGAAGTAAGATACTATGTTCCGCTGAACAAGACATACGAAGTGTGGAATTTGAGCGTGACGAATAATTCTGATAAGGCAAGAAGCCTTAATATTACAGGCTACGCTGAGTTTACAAACAACAGCAACTATGAGCAGGATCAGGTGAATCTGCAGTATTCACAGTATATTACAAAGACGGTATTTGTGGAGAACAGAGTGCGCCAGATGATCCATGCCAATCTTGACCGCATCGAGGATGGCAAGGAAATTGACAACAAGGATGTGGTAAACAGATTTATCGGACTAGCAGGAGCACCTGTTGACAGCTGGTGCGGTGACAGGGGAGAATTTCTCGGAGAATATCACAGATATGGCAATCCTGTCGGAGTAGAGAGCGGAAAGCTTAACAACCACGGCAACTACAACGAGAATAGCTGTGGAGCAATCACAACAGTATTGGAGCTGGCACCGGGCGAGACAAAGACAATAGCATTCTTAGTTGGAATGATAGATAATGAGACAGCAGGAAAGATTGTTGCTTCTTACACGGATACAAAAGCTGTCTGCGACAAGGAACTTGAGGAGCTTATCGCATACTGGCATGGAAAGTTATCACATTTCCAGATTAATACACCAAGTGATGAGTTCAACACAATGATCAATACATGGAATGCATATAACTGTTTCATGACATTTATCTGGTCAAGAGCTGCATCATTTACATACTGTGGACTCAGAAACGGATACGGATACCGTGATACAGTCCAGGATATTCAGGGTGTTATACACCTTGCACCTGAGATGGCTGTTGAAAAGATCAGATTCATGCTCTCAGCACAGGTTGATAACGGTGGAGGACTTCCGCTTGTCAAGTTTACACACAATCCGGGACATGAGGATACTCCTGACGACGCTTCCTATGTACAGGAGACAGGACATCCGGCTTACAGAGCTGATGATGCATTATGGCTTTTCCCAACTGTATACAAATATGTATCAGAGACAGGAAATGTAGCATTTATAGATGAGGTCATTCCATTCGCCAACAAGGATGAGGGAACGGTTTACGAGCATTTAAAGAGAGCAATTGATTTTTCGATGAACCACCTCGGAAAACATGGAATGCCTGCAGGACTTTACGCAGACTGGAATGACTGCCTGAGACTTGGTGCAGATGGAGAGTCAACCTTCGTAGCACTTCAGTTCTACTATGCAATGACTATATTAAAAGAGTTTGCAGCCTATAAGAAAGATGATGAATATATTGCATATCTTGATGAGAGCCAGGAAAAACTCGGAAAGATCATTCAGGAGCTTTGCTGGAACGAGGACAGATTTATCCGTGGATTTACAGGGGATGGACAGGTTATCGGAAAGCGTGATGATCCTGAGGCAAATATGTGGCTCAACCCACAGAGCTGGGCTGTTATAAGTGGATTTGCAAGTGATGAGCAGGCTGATAAGGCTCTTGAAATGGTATATGAAAGACTCAATACCGAGTATGGCGCCATTCTTATGGATCCTCCATATCATGCACACGCATTCGACGGAGCACTCGCAATGATATACAATGCGGGAACTAAAGAGAATGCAGGAATATTCTCACAGTCACAGGGCTGGATAATTCTTGCTGAGGCACTTAAAGGACATGGAGACAGAGCTTTTAAGTATTTTATTGAAAATGCTCCTGCCGCACAGAATGACAGAGCGGAGATAAGAAGACTTGAGCCGTACTGCTATGGACAGTTTACTGAAGGAAAAGCAAGTCCAAACTTTGGACGTTCACATGTACACTGGCTCACAGGAACTGCTTCAACAGTCATGGTTGGATGTGTAGAGGGAATACTTGGTATGCGTCCTGATTTCTATGGACTTCATATTGCTCCGTCTATTCCAAAAGCCTGGGATGGATTTGAGATAGAGAAGGATTTCAGGGGATGCCATCTTCATATAGTTGTAAAAAATCCTGATCATGTTGAGAGCGGATGCAAGAGCCTTCTTGTAAACGGACAGGCGGTTGAGGGAGACTATATTCCAAAAGAGCTTCTTAGCGAGCAGACAGAGATTGAGCTTACCATGTAAATTTTCCGTAGGTGGGATAATGACTGCTATAGGATTGTATATGGTGTGTGAAAATTTGATTTGTAATTGTATAGAGGATTGATTGAAAATATGAAAAATATAGATTTTATAGACAAATACGGAACCTTCAGGATCAAAAATCCCGAAAACTACAGTGGACTGTATCTGCCGCTTGCAGGGGAAAAAGGGCTTAAATCAAGCATTACACCAACTCTCGGCGGAGACAGTAAAACAAGCCAGAATACCTTTCTTCTGGAACCTGTTAGTATAGAAAATCTTCACAACAATAAAGGCACCAGAAATTTCTGGTGTCGGATTGTGGGGAAGGGCTTCTGGTCAGTATGCGGATCATCTGCACAGCAGGAGGCCGACAGATTTACAGGTAATCAGGATGAAAGTGAGCTTGAGGCAGGTTTAATGTGGCAGAAGCTGCACCGTGCTTCAAAGATATATGGGTTAGAGGCCGACACGACATCATTTGTCACACTTGATGGAAGCATGGAAGTCATGCTTGTGGAGATCACTAACAAGACAGATGAGGCTATGGAGATAGTCCCGATCGGGGCAATCCCAATCTATGGCAGAAGTGCTGACAATATCAGGGATCACAGACATGTGACATCACTTTTGCACAGAATAGAAACCACACAATACGGCATTGAGGTTACACCTGTCCTCTCATTTGATGAGCGTGGACACCGGAAAAATGATATAAGCTACTTCGTATATGGATCATCCGGAAACGGAGAAAGTCCTGAGAGTTTCTATCCTACCGTTGAGCAGTTTATAGGAGAGGGAGGCTCTTTCCTTATTCCTGAGGCAGTCAGAACTGAAAAAGCAGGTGCAAAGGCCGGAGAAAAATTTCAGGGAAAAGAAGCAGTCGGAGCAATAAAATTTGCAAACCGTATTATAAAACCGCTGGAGACGGTAAGCTATATCATACTTGCAGGTCTTACGGAAAAAGGAAATGACATAAATGCCATTACCGGACGGTACCGCAGTGTACTTGAAGTAAAAGAAGAACTAAACACCGTCAAGAAACACTGGATAGACAAGGTAAATATTGATTTTGAGACAGGAAATGCCAAGGAGGACAATTATCTTAAATGGATATGTTTTCAACCTATCTTACGAAGAATATACGGCTGTTCATTCCTTCCACATCATGATTATGGAAAAGGTGGAAGAGGCTGGAGAGATCTATGGCAGGACTGTCTTGCACTTTTACTTATGGAGCCTTCGGATGTCCGCAGGATGATTGTAAACAATTATGGCGGTGTGAGAATTGATGGAACCAATGCGACTATTATAGGAAACGAGCCCGGCGAGTTTATTGCTGACAGAAATAACATCACACGTGTATGGATGGATCACGCATTCTGGCCATTTGTAACCACAAAGCTTTATATTGACCAGACCGGTGATACAGATGTACTGTTTGAGCATACGACGTACTTTAAGGATTACCAGTCCATGAGAGGCACAAGCCATGATGAAGCATGGAATACTACATATGGTAACAAACAAAGGACGGCAGGCGGTCAGATATATTTTGGAACGGTTTTAGAGCATATTCTGATCCAAAATCTGTGCGCTTTCTATGATGTGGGGGAGCACAACGAGATGAGGCTGCACGGTGCAGACTGGAACGATGCGCTCGATATGGCATGGGACAAAGGCGAAAGTGTTGCATTTACATGTGCATATGCCGGAAATCTGCTTGATATAGCAAAGTGTTTAAGAAATGTGGAAAAAATAAGCGGAATAAACAGGATTGAGGTGTTAGATGAGCTTAAGCTGCTGCTTGCTGATGACGAAATACTTTACAACTGCCCTGACAAAAAGCAGGAGCTTCTCATGAGCTATGCAAAGGCATGTGAGAACTGCACAAGCGGAGGCACTGTTCTTGTCCCAATAGCTGCGATTTGCGAAAACCTGGAGCATAAGGCTGAGTGGATGATGAAAAACATCCGCGAAAACGAATGGATATCAGATGGCACGGATGGAGGCTGGTTCAACGGATATTATGACAATAACGGCAGACCGGTGGAACGATGTGAGAGTGGAGATGTACGCATGATGCTTACAGGACAGGTATTTGCCATCATGAGTGGAACCGCAAAAAAAGAACAGATCAAGGCAATCTGTAATAGCGCAGACAAATATCTGTTTGATCAAAAAGCCGGTGGCTACAGACTAAACACTGATTTTAAGGAAGAAAAGTTTGATCTTGGAAGAATGTTTGGATTTGCATATGGTGAAAAAGAAAATGGTGCTGTATTCTCACATATGGCTGTAATGTATGCCAATGCGCTCTATAAACAAGGCTTTTGGTATCAGGCTACCACATGGATTTGTAGTACCTGTCGCGATATTTCTTTGGTGTAAGCCCTGTAAAACTCTCGAATATCTGGATAAAGTGGCTCTGTGATGAAAATGACAGGTAGTTGGCTATATCTATAATCGGCTTATCTGAGTATTTGAGCAGGTGAGTCGCTTTTTCTATTTTCTTTTCCCTTATATAATCACTTATCGAAACACCGAGATTCTGCTTGAATACCCTTGAAAGATAGCTCTCGGAAAGCCCTGTGTATGCAGCCAGATCAGCTATTGTGATACGCTCTTTTATGTTGCTGTATATATAGTCAACACACTGGGTAACAGGCTTTGAGAGGATAGACGATTTCTTCTGCAGCACCATCTTACCTGTGAAATCCTTTGCCATCTCGTGATGCAGGTCAGCAACCTGGCGTACGGTGGAGCAGCTGTCCATCTTAAGTATATAGAAGTCACTCAGACGGTATGCCTGCTCAGGCTCGAGTCCTCCATCAATACAGTATCTTGTGATCATGGCGGTTGTGACAACAAAGTGATATTTGATATTCTGTAAAGTATTTCTGGACAATACACCTGTTCCGTCAAGGTGTATAAATGCATCTTCTTTGCAGTTTTTTATTACATATTCCATATCCCCGGTTTTGACTGCGTTATAAAAACTATATTCAATACTTGGAGCACGATGCAGTGATTCGCTCTCGCTGTCAACAAATTCTGCGTCATACCATTCTTTTGAAAGTGCCATAAAGGTTCTCCTTTGCAACAAAATATTAGATTTATGTCATCTTTCTATTATTATGACATGAATCTGATATTTTTACAATTTCAACCATATAGTATTGTCGATCATGAAACCTGCAATTGCAGTACAGGCAATTTTCACATTTGTAGGTTCATGGAACAACTACTTCACACCGGCCCTGATCATCCAGTCAAAGAACAAGATGACAGTACCAATTTTGATTGCCACACTTCGAGGAGCGGACTATATGAATTTCGATATGGGAAAAATCTATATGATGATAACAGTAGCTATCGTGCCTATTATTGTTGTATATCTTCTCTTATCAAAATATATTATTGCCGGTGTCACACTTGGAGGCGTGAAGGAGTAAACGATTTAATTAGTTTTAGCATCAGAGCAGATGGCTTACATATATGTTATGTGGGTCATCTGTTTTTTAGTATATTGAAAAGTACAGTTTACAAGGGACTACACAGGGTAGGTATCTGACGGGAGGGGTGCCGCCAGTCAGATTTTCCATGTGATGTTCAAGCTGTCGCTTGTGGCG
>ERZ779654.1048-NODE-1048-length-14237-cov-3.186504_pt1 | contig 14237 bp, 9 predicted proteins | sample MGYA00511075_ERZ779654 | MGnify/ENA primary metagenome ERZ779654 (study PRJEB29588, sample SAMEA2155636) | human gut metagenome | biome: human gut; feature: human-associated habitat; material: faeces | place: Denmark | collected 2008/2010 ...
GCTTCGATGGGCGCCGTGCTGCTGACCGCCGGTGCTGCAGGCAAGCGCTCGGCGTTACCCCATTCGCGGGTGATGATCCATCAGCCGCTGGGCGGGGCTCAGGGGCAGGCGTCGGACATCGAGATCACGGCCCGCGAGATCCGCAAGACCAAGCAGGAGCTGTACGAGATCATTGCGGCCCATTCGGGCGCTCCGATCGAGAAGATCGAAAAGGATGCCGACCGCGATTATTGGCTGTCGGCTCGGGAGGCCAAGGAGTACGGGCTGATCGACGAGGTGCTGACCAAGCGGGGATAATATTTCTGTTTCAATCTGCAGGGGACGGTCGATTTCGGGAGAGAAAATGTATCGTTTCCGATCAGCGGAGGCAGAGCGGGGCGCTCGATAGGCCGAGCGGAATAAATGAAGAACCCGGTTCGATATTTCCGGTGTGCGAAGTCGGAACGAGGCCGATCGACGGCCGGGTAGAGATGATGGCGGGAGTTTGTTTTCGACTTTATCCCGGCAGAGGCTCGTCCGAAAGTTCGACCGGGACCGGGAACGAAATTCGAAGGAAAACTAAAGACCTATGGCTAAAAATTACGGAGAAGACCTTTACGGCAACGAGAGCGATGCGTGTTCGTTCTGCGGGGCCAAACGCCGCGATGGTGCGATCCTGTTGAGTTCGTCCAAGGGTTGCAATATTTGCAGCAAATGTATTGCGAAAGGATACCAGATGCTCATCGACAACGATGTGCTGCATGACGAAGCCGCATCCCGTCGCAAGGAGAAGAAGAATACCTCGTTGAAATTCGAGGATTTGCTCAAGCCCAATGAAATCAAGGAGTTTTTGGATCAGTACGTGATCGGGCAGGACGATGCCAAACGCTATATGTCGGTGGCCGTATATAATCACTACAAGCGGCTGCTGCATGCTTCGGGCGAGGCGAGCGAAGTGGAGCTCGACAAGTCGAACATCCTGCTGGTCGGCCCGACGGGTACCGGCAAGACGCTGATGGCCCGCACGATCGCCAAATTGCTGAACGTGCCCTTCACTATCGTGGACGCTACGGTACTTACCGAGGCGGGATACGTGGGCGAGGATGTCGAGAGTATTCTCTCGCGGTTGTTGCAGGTGGCTTCCTACGACGTGGAGCTGGCCCAGCGGGGGATCGTCTTTATCGACGAAATCGACAAGATCGCCCGCAAGAGCGACAATCCGTCGCTTACGCGCGACGTGTCGGGTGAAGGTGTGCAGCAGGCTTTGCTGAAGATTCTGGAAGGTACGGTGGTCAATGTTCCTCCCCAGGGCGGGCGCAAGCATCCCGAACAGCAGTTCGTGCAGGTCGATACGCGCAACATTCTGTTCATCTGCGGCGGAGCGTTCGACGGCATCGAGAAGAAGATCGCCCAGCGGCTCAACACCCGGGCGATGGGTTACGGACGGATGAATGCCGATTCCGTGGACCGCAACAACCTCATGCAATACCTTATGCCGCAGGACCTCAGGTCGTTCGGTCTGATTCCCGAACTGGTGGGCCGCCTGCCGGTGCTGACCTATATGGAGCCGCTCGGCCGCGAGGCCCTGCGTTCGATCCTCACGCAGCCCAAAAATGCCATCATCAAGCAGTATGAAAAGCTGTTCGAGATGGACGGCGTGAAGCTCGTGTTCGACGACGAGGTGTTGGACTATATCGTCGATAAAGCCATCGAGTACCGGCTCGGTGCCCGGGGATTGCGTTCGATCTGCGAAGCGATCATGATGGACACGATGTTCGATATCCCCTCTTCGGGAGAGCGCCGCTTCGAAGTGACCTTGCCTTATGCCCGGGAAAAGTTCGAAAAGAAGAAATTTTTGGCGCTCAAGCAGGTCGGATAAGCCGGATTTGTATTAAATTTGTACCACCGAACGCGGGACTGCGGCGGGGGACCGGTGTGCAGTCGCGCTCGTTCGATCCGAACGAGCAGAATGAGGAAAGAAGGAAGATCTTCGGCTTCGTCCTTCGTTTCCATATATTTTCTGCCGGTAACGGGCCGAGTTGTGCATATTCGGCCGATTCGTCCGGGATGGGCGCCGAATGTCGGCCCGGGCTGTGAGGCCAATACATAAAAAATATAAAAGCATACAATCTCTTATGGTTACTAAATCCGAACTCACGCGCGTTGCAGACAACATCCGTATCCTGTCTGCAGCGATGGTCGAGAAAGCCAAATCGGGACATCCCGGCGGCGCAATGGGCGGCGCGGACTTCATGGCAGTACTTTACACCGAATTCCTCCGCTACGATCCGGATCAGATGGATTATCCTTTCCGGGACCGTTTCTTCCTCGATCCGGGACACATGTCGCCGATGCTCTACTCGACTCTCGCGCTGGCCGGAACCTATACGGTGGAGGATTTGCGTAACCTGCGGCAGTGGGGCAGCGTCACGCCGGGCCATCCCGAAGTGGACGTGCTGCACGGTGTGGAGAATACGTCGGGTCCTCTGGGCCAGGGGCATGCCATGGCGCTGGGCGCCGCGATCGCCGAGCGGTTCCTCGCGGCTCGTTTCGGGGAGTGGCAGTCCCACAAGACCTATGCCTACATCTCCGACGGCGGTATCGAGGAGGAGGTGTCGCAGGGCGTGGGCCGCATCGCCGGCCACTTGGGGATGAACAATCTGATCATGTACTACGACTCGAACAACGTTCAGCTTTCGACCAAGGTCGATGAGGTGGATACCGAGAACGTAGCGATGAAATACGAGGCGTGGGGCTGGAACGTCATCACCATCGACGGCCATGACGTAGAGCAGATCCGCGAAGCTCTTACCGCTGCCAATGCCGAAAAGGAGCGTCCGACGCTTATCATCGGCCGTACGGTCATGGGCAAGGGTGCGGTTGCGGCCGACGGATCGAGCTTCGAGGACAAGGTTTCGACGCACGGTCAGCCGCTGACGGGAGCCGATTTCGCCGCTACCGTCCGCAACCTGGGCGGCGATGCGGAGGATCCGTTCAAGATCTTCTCCGAGAGCGGCAAGGTGTTCGACGCCCGCCGCGAAGAGCTTCGTGAATGGGTGCGCACGCAGCGCGAGAGGGAGAAGACGTGGCGTTCCGAGCACAAGGAGCTCTCCCGCAAACTCGATCTTTTCCTCTCGGGCAAGGTGCCGGAGATGGACTACAAGGGACTCGAGATCAAACCCGACGGTGCGACCCGCGCCGCCTCGGCTTCGGTGCTCTCCTTCTATGCGGAGCGGATCGAAAATATGATCGTCGCCTCGGCCGACCTCTGCAATTCGGACAAGACGGACGGCTACCTCAAGAAAACCAAAGCCTTCTCGAAGGGTGATTTTTCGGGCAAGTTTTTCCAGGCAGGCGTTTCGGAGTTGACGATGGCCTGCATTGCCAACGGTATGGCGCTGCATGGGGGCGTGATTCCGGCGTGCGGTACGTTCTTCGTCTTCTCGGACTATATGAAACCCGCCGTGCGTCTGGCTGCCCTGATGCACCTGCATGTAATCTATATCTGGACGCACGACTCGTTCCGTGTGGGCGAGGACGGTCCGACGCACCAGCCCGTCGAGCACGAGGCTCAGATCCGTCTGATGGAACATTTGAAGAATCACCGGGGGGAGCGTTCTATGTTGGTGCTGCGTCCGGCCGACGGCGAGGAAACCGTTACAGCTTGGAAATTGGCGATCGAGGAGCATCGTCCCGTCGCGCTGATCCTGTCGCGGCAAAATATTAAGAATCTGCCCGCACTCAATCACAGCCGCCGTGAGGAGGCTGCCCAGCTTTCGAAAGGCGCCTATATCGTAGTCGATGCCGCCAAACCGGCTGTGGTGATGCTCGCTTCGGGTTCCGAAGTCGCTACGCTGGTCGAAGGTGCCGAGTTGCTTTCGAAGGAGGGAATCGCGGTCCGTATCGTGAGCGTGCCGAGCGAAGGACTTTTCCGCGACCAGCCCAAATCCTATCAGCAGACCGTTCTGCCACAGGGTGTGGTGCGTTACGGCCTTACGTCGGGTCTGCCCGTGACATTGCTGGGACTGGTAGGTGAAAACGGTATGATTCACGGTCTGGATCACTTCGGTTATTCGGCACCCTACAAGGTCCTCGACGAGAAGTTCGGTTACAACGGCCAGACGGTATATGAAGAGGTGAAGAAGTTGATCGGTAAATAAGCCGGTTGTAAAACGGATAGAAGACAGGCCCGGATGCCGATAGGCGTCCGGGCCTGTCTTCTGTTTGTTCCGTCGTTCTCCCGTTGATTTTTTCACGGGTCTTTCCGCTGTTTTTTGCACCCGTCGGGTTTCCCGAAGACTTGTCCGGCGATGTTCGGGGAAGAACGGGTGCAGCTTTGAAATCGGATCATGGACAGAGTGCCTTGGGGCGGCCTTTTCCTGTTATTGTTGATAACTTTTCCATAAAATGCCGGAGGGGCGGACCATCGAATGCGATTAAACCCTATATTTGTTTTCGGTATCGGTTCCCGATGTGGAGGGCGAATCCACCGGGATTAAAAGGGAATCCTGTGAAAGTCAGGAACTATCCCCGTAGCTGTAAGTTTCTTTTGGGCGGTACATTCTCTCAGCCACTGGCCGTTCGGGCCGGGAAGGCGTGCCGTCCGGAACAAGTCAGAAGACCTGCCGTACCGGGACGAGATTCGTTGCTTTCGGGTGAAAAGCGTCGGAACGGTTTCGGATGCTTCGTCGTATCTATTGCCGGTTCTGTAAATTCCATTCCTGCCTGTGTTGTATCGGGTCGGATCGCTGCGAATCCGTCGTTCAGAAGAGGTGTATTTCGGTTTTTCCGAAGGGTCGGTAAAAAGTCGTCGGATCGGACGACACCGATCTGGCCGACGAAGGCGTACGGTATGGCTCGGAACGTGCGGCTTGTCGTGTTTCTGCGGAGAAAGCCCGGCGGCTGATATTTGTTGCCGTCGAGCCGGGTCGGAATCGGCCGAATTTCCGTCGGTGGAGTTATCGGTGTGGGGAATTCGAGCGTTGAAAGTATGAGTATAATAATATAATATTTGAGGAGAAGTTTAATCGTTATGGAAACATTCATTGTCAAGAGGGACGGAACGCGGGAGGCGTTTTCGATGGAGAAGATTCAGCGGGCGATCGCCAAGGCATTCCTTTCGGTCGGGAGTTTCGCTACGCAGGACGTGATCACCAACATCCTGAGCCGGGTCAGCGTGACCGACGGCATCTCGGTCGAGGAGATCCAGAACCAGGTGGAGGTCGCGCTCATGGCCGAGCGTTACTACACGGTAGCCAAGGCTTATATGCTTTATCGCCAGCGGCATACCGAGGATCGGGAGGTGCGCGACAAGTTGCAGTTCCTCATGGAGTACTGCGATGCTTCGAACGCCGCGACAGGAAGCAAGTTCGACGCCAATGCCAACGTGGAGAACAAGAACATGGCTACGCTCATCGGCGAGCTGCCCAAATCGAATTTCATCCGTCTGAACCGCCGCATGCTCACCGACCGCCTCAAGGAGATATACGGCAAGGAGTTGGCGGACAAGTATATCGAGATGCTGAACGACCATTTCATCTACAAAAACGACGAAACTTCGCTGGCCAACTATTGCGCTTCGATTACGATGTATCCCTGGCTCATCGGAGGAACGATTTCGATCGGGGGCAATTCGAAAGCCCCGACCAACCTCAAGTCATTCTGCGGCGGCTTCGTGAATATGGTTTTTATCGTGTCGAGTATGCTCAGCGGCGCCTGCGCCACACCCGAATTTCTGATGTATATGAACTATTTCATCGGCCAGGAGTACGGCACCGACTATTTCAAACGGGCGGACGAGGTGGTCGATCTCTCGAAGAAACGGCGCACGATCGACAAGGTCATCACCGACTGTTTCGAACAGATCGTCTATTCGATCAACCAGCCGACCGGAGCGCGGAATTTCCAGGCCGTGTTCTGGAACGTTGCTTACTACGACCGCTACTATTTCGAGAGCCTGTTCGGAAATTTCCTCTTCCCCGACGGCAGCAAGCCCGACTGGGAGTCGCTCAGCTGGCTGCAAAAGCGTTTCATGAAGTGGTTCAACCGCGAACGGACCCGCACCGTGCTGACCTTCCCGGTCGAAACGATGGCTTTACTCACGGAAAACGGTGACGTGAAGGACAAGGAGTGGGGCGATTTCACGGCCGAAATGTATGCCGAGGGACATTCGTTCTTTACCTACATGAGCGACAATGCCGATTCGCTTTCGAGCTGCTGCCGCCTGCGCAACGAAATTACGGACAACGGGTTCAGCTACACGCTCGGCGCCGGAGGCGTATCGACCGGCTCGAAGAGCGTGCTGACGATCAACCTGAACCGTTGCATCCAGTACGCCGCACGTAAGGGTATGCCCTATCAGTTCTTCCTCGAGGAGGTGGTCGATCTGGTGCACAAGGTGCAGTTGGCCTACAACGAGAACCTGAAATACATGCAGTCGAAGGGGATGCTGCCCCTGTTCGATGCGGGCTATATCAATATGTCGCGCCAGTACCTCACTATCGGTGTGAACGGACTGGTCGAAGCAGCCGAATTTCTCGGCATTCCGATCAACGACAATCCCGATTACGAACGTTTTACACAGGAAATTCTCGGAATGATCGAAAAGTACAACAAGAAGTACCGCTCGAAGGAGGTGATGTTCAACTGCGAGATGATTCCGGCGGAGAACGTGGGAGTGAAACATGCCAAATGGGACAAGCGCGACGGCTACAAGGTGGGGCGCGACTGTTACAACAGCTATTTTTACATCGTCGAGGACGAATCGCTCAACATCGTGGACAAGTTCCGACTGCACGGCCGCAAATACATCGAGCACCTCACGGGCGGCTCGGCCCTGCACATGAACCTGCAGGAACATTTGAGCCGGGAGCAGTACCGCCACCTGTTGCGCGTGGCTTCGCAGGAGGGATGCAACTATTTCACGTTCAACATCCCGAATACGGTCTGCAACGATTGCGGGCATATCGACAAGCGCAACCTCAAGGCGTGTCCGAAATGCAACGGCAGGAATCTCGATTATCTGACCCGTATCATCGGTTATATGAAGCGTGTCAGCAACTTCTCTCAAGCTCGGCAGCAGGAGGCCGCGCGTCGTCACTATGCTACGCCTGGCCAGCTTTGATGTGGTGTTCCAGGAGATTCCGGGCGAAGTGACCCTCGCTCTGAATCTTTCGGGGTGTCCGAACCGGTGCGCCGGGTGTCACAGTCCCCATCTGTGGGAAGAGGTCGGGGAGCCGCTGGACGATAATTTGCTGAATAGTTTGTTGTCGGGATACGGAAATGCGATTACCTGCGTTTGTTTTATGGGAGGCGATGCAGCGCCCGGCGATGTCGCGCATTGGAGCGCCTGTGTGCGGGCTGCGACCGAGGGCCGGCTGAAGACAGGCTGGTATTCGGGGCGTTCTGAATTGGCCGCAGGTATCGACCCGCGCAGTTTTGATTATATCAAGCTGGGACCGTATGTCGCACATTTGGGAGGCTTGGATTCCGCTTCGACGAACCAGCGGCTTTACCGGGTGACGGACGGCGAAATGAAGGACATTACGGCGGAGTTGAGGAACAGGGATCGTATGTTATTGGGTTAATTGAATCATATTAAAAGGCTGCGAGGGCTGTGAACGAATAGTTCACAGCCCTCGCAGTATATGCCGGGCGGTTCGGGGACCTGCATGGAACGACCGTCGCGAAGTCTGTTTTTCGGTTTGAGAAGCCCGAAAGAATTCGGTGGTTCGATTCCATCGGGAGCTAACAACAAAAAGTCCCCGAAAAGGGGACTTTTTACTTGTGCGGTCGGTCGCGTTATAGTCCGAACTCTTGCTTGATCAGATCGACGGCATCGAGCTTTTCCCAGCCGAAGAATTCGATCTCGCGCTCCACCTCGCGGCCGTCCTCCCACACTTTCTCCTTGCGGGTGTAGGGGCGGTTACCGAAATGTCCGTAGGATGCCGTCGCTTCGAAGATCGGGTTTTTGAGGCCGAATTTCTTCACGATAGCCGCCGGACGCAGGTCGAAGAGCTTGGCGATACGGCGGGCGATCTCCCCGTCGGTCATGTCCGCGAGTTTCGGATTGCGGCTGCATACCGCACCGTGCGTATCGACGAAGACGGAGATCGGTTCGGCGATCCCGATGGCATAGCTCAACTCCACGAGAATTTCGTCCGCGATCCCGGCCGCCACCATGTTCTTGGCGATGTAGCGGGCTGCGTAAGCCGCCGAACGGTCCACCTTCGAGGAGTCCTTGCCCGAGAAGGCGCCGCCGCCGTGGGCACCGCGTCCGCCGTAGCTATCGACGATGATCTTGCGGCCCGTGAGTCCCGTATCTCCGTGCGGGCCGCCGATGACGAACTTGCCCGTGGGATTCACGTGCAGGATATAGTCGTCGCCGATCAGTCGCGCCAACTTATCCTTGGCACGCTCCAGACGGGCCTTGACGCGTGGAATGAGGATCGTGCGCACGTCCTCGCGGATCTTCTCCTGCATGCGTTTTTCGGCCATTTTCTCGGTGACGCCCTTGCTCGTGGGGATGAAATCGTCGTGCTGGGTCGAAACCACGATGGTATGTACGCGCAGCGGACGGTGCGTCTGTTCGTCGTATTCGATCGTTACCTGCGACTTGGCGTCGGGACGCAGGTAGGTCATCACCTGCCCTTCGCGGCGGATGACGGCCAGTTCCTTGAGAATGACGTGCGAGAGGATGAGCGTCGCAGGCATGTATTCGCGCGTTTCGTTGCAGGCATAGCCGAACATGATGCCCTGATCGCCCGCGCCCTGTTCCTCTTCGGCCTCGCGCACGACACCCTGGTTGATGTCCGGAGACTGTTCGTGGATCGCGGAGAGCACGCCGCAGGAATTACCGTCGAACTGATATTCGCTTTTGGTATAACCGATACGGTTGATTACGCGGCGTGTTACGTGCTGGATATCGACGTAGGCGCTCGAACGCACTTCGCCCGCGACGACGACCAGACCGGTGGTGCAGAGCGTTTCGCAGGCTACTTTGGAGTTGGGGTCGTGACGAAGGAATTCGTCGAGAATGGCATCGGAAATCTGATCCGAAACTTTGTCGGGGTGTCCTTCGGACACGGACTCCGACGTAAATAAAAATCCCATTTTACATTTATTTTGGAAGTTAAACGTATAAAATGGGGAAAAATTGGCTGCTGGAATAAAAAAGCTGTTTTAGCTATTTTTTATTGTGGTTTGCAATCAGTCAAATCTTTCCACATTCCCCGCCGATCGGCGAGGACTGCAAAGGTAAACATAAAAAACGGGGAATAAAAACTTATTCCCCATATTATCTTACGAAAAATAGGTGCCGTCTTATAGGGCCTTGGTATCTATCGGGTTACGTTCAAGGTCGGCAGATTCAGGATTTGGGCTCGGGTGAATTATTCTGTGTGCCGACGGCGGAGTTTTCGCTTCGCGACACGTCTAAAAGCAGGAAACACAATAATCGTCTTTTCTGGGCGTTCTGTAACTAAATAGAAACGCTCAAACAGAAACAGCCTATGGAATAAAATTGCCTCCGTAATAAAACCAGTTAAATTATTTCAATATTGGATTATGAAAAAGGCATTGTTATTATTAGGTATGATTGCCGCAGGCGCCGCATCCGGCGGTGTCGTCGCCTGGAGTATTTTATCGCCGGCCGAAAAGAACGGCACGCATGTTGTTACGCCGCAAAGCGGGGCAGTGTCTGACGACCCCTTTTCTCAGGCGGGAACCCATTTCACTTCGTATCAGGCCGAGCAGTATCCGGATCTTACGTATGCTGCCGAGAATGCTGTCAAGGCCGTCGTGAATATCGAGGTGGTTCAGGAGATCGAAGTTCCCGAGCGGCAGTACGATCCGTTTTTCGAATTTTTCGGTATTCCCCAGCAGGGCCGGCGCGGCCCTTCGACACAGGAGCGTCGGGGCGGAGGATCCGGCGTGATTATTTCCGCAGACGGTTACATCGTGACCAACAACCATGTGGTGGACGAGGCTACGCGCCTTCGCGTGAAGCTGAGCGACGGCCGCACGTTCGACGCCAAGGTGATCGGTACCGACCCCACGACGGATGTGGCGCTGGTGAAGATCGAGGCCGAGGACCTGCCTACGTTGCCTTTCGGCAGTTCGGATTCGCTCCGGTTGGGCGAATGGGTGCTGGCCATCGGATCGCCCTATAACCTGCAATCGACCATTACGGCCGGTATCGTGAGTGCCAAAGCGCGTCAGTTGGATGTCATTCCGAGCGAATTCCGCATCGAGTCGTTTATCCAGACGGATGCGGCCGTCAATCCCGGTAATTCGGGCGGTGCGTTGGTCAATACGCGCGGCGAACTGGTCGGTATCAATACCGTAATCAAGACGATGACGGGTAGCTATGTCGGTTATTCGTTCGCGGTCCCCGAAACGATCGTCCGCAAGGTGGTCGTGGATCTCAAGGAGTACGGCGTCGTGCAGCGGGCTCTGTTGGGTCTGGCATTCCGCCCCATAGATCAGAATTTCATCGATCAGATGGGCGAGGAAACGGGTATCGAGGAGTTGGGCGGCGTTTATGTCGCCAGTGTGTCCGAAGGGGGCGCTGCCTCGCAGGCCGGTATCCGCAAGGGAGATGTAATTCTTTCGGTCGATGGCGTGGAGTTGAACGAGGCTGCGACGCTTCAGGAGCAGATCGGCAAGCACCGTCCCAACGACAAGGTAAAATTAATGATAAAAAGGTCGGGTTCGATGAAACAAATCGAGGTGACCTTGCGTAATAAAGCAGGTAAGACGGAACTCCTCACGCGGGACGACGTCGATGTGATGGAAGTTTTGGGTGGAAAGTTCGCCACGGCCGATGAACGTCTGTGTCGCCGACTGGAGATCAGAGGCGGTGTGGAAGTGCTGGCAATCAAGGCGAACGGTATTCTGTCGAAGGCACGGGTAAGACCGGGATTCGTGATTACCCACATCAACGACAAGTCCGTGCGTTCGCTCTCCGATATGCAGCGGATGACCGATAAGGTTCGCAGCATCGACGGAGTATATCCCGACGGACGTTCGGCGAGCTATGTGCTTGTCGAATAGGGAAGCGCCAGGAAAGCCGGGTATGTTTTACCGTTTTTTATTGCCGTAGTTTAAGAATATTCTTATAAAATTAAATATGCGTCAGTTAAAAATTACGAAGTCCATCACCAACCGTGAGAGCGCGTCTTTGGACAAGTACCTGCAGGAAATCGGCAAGGAGGAGCTCATTACGGTTGAGGAGGAGGTGGAACTTGCCCAGCGAATCAAGAAGGGTGACCAGGAGGCATTGGAGAAGCTCACCAAAGCCAATCTGCGTTTCGTCGTGTCGGTGGCCAAGCAGTATCAGAATCAAGGCCTCAGTCTGCCCGACTTGATTAACGAGGGAAACCTCGGTCTTATCAAGGCTGCGGAGAAGTTCGACGAAACCCGGGGTTTCAAGTTTATTTCGTATGCCGTGTGGTGGATTCGTCAGTCGATCCTGCAAGCTCTGGCCGAGCAGTCGCGTATCGTGCGCCTGCCGCTCAATCAGGTGGGCTCGCTCAATAAGATCAACAAGGCTTTCGCCCGTTTCGAGCAGGAGCACGAGCGCACCCCTTCGCCCGAGGAGTTGGCGAATGAGTTGGAGCTTCCCAAGGAGAAGGTGACCGATACGCTGCGTGTCGCCGGCCGCCATGTTTCGGTGGATGCGCCTTTTGCCGACGGCGAGGACAACAGCCTGCTCGATGTGCTGGTGAACCCCGATTCGCCCAATGCCGACAGAGGGTTGATTAACGAGTCGCTCTCGACCGAGGTGGATCGTGCCTTGGAAACGCTGACCGAACGCGAGCGGGATATCATCAAATATTTCTTCGGCATCGGCTGTTCGGAAATGACGCTCGAAGAGATCGGCGAAAAATTCGACCTGACGCGCGAACGTGTACGCCAGATCAAGGAGAAGGCAATCCGTCGCCTGCGTCACTCCTCCCGCAGCAAGTTGCTGAAATCTTATCTGGGGTAGAGAACCCCGTTTATGATAAAGCCGGAACTTCTAAAAGTTCCGGCTTTTTTATTCCATTTCCGAACTTTGTTTTGCAATTGTCGCCGGTGACAGTCGGTGCAGGGCGATTACCTGTCGTCGGAATATTCGTCTTCGGTCATCATACGCTGGATGCGCAGGTTTTTACCCAAGACCAGGGTGATGGACAGCAACGCGAGAGCACAGACGGCGCAAAGAGCCAGCCATTCGAGCCGTCCCAATATGCCCGATAGCAGGACCCCCGCTACGGATAGTACCAGGACCGTGTAACAGATGACGAGAGTAATCTTAAGTGGTTGCAGCATATTTTTATGGTGGCGATTATATTTTGCAATGTATCCTTATCCGACGGTCGCAGCATTGAATTCGAGGGGCGCTATTCGCGGCCTGTGCCCGCATTTGCAATGCAGCCCTTTCTAAATCCTCTTCTCGGAGAGGGCTTGGGTCGCTGTGCTTTCAGAGAGGTACTCTAACGCGTATAATCAGGTTTTAGAAGTTATTATGCTTACCACAAAATCGGTGCCTTTCCGATGCTTTGCAGATATTCGTTGGCCCGGGAAAAGTGTTTGCTGCCGAAAAATCCCCGGTAGGCCGACAGCGGGGAGGGATGGACGGCTTTGAGGATGCAGTTGCGCTGGGGATCGGCGATGGCGCCTTTGCGCTGGGCGTAACTTCCCCACAGCATGTAAACGATGCCTTGCTTGCGCTGTGCGATGGCCCGCACGACCGCATCGGTGAAAGTTTCCCAGCCGTGTCCTGCGTGGGAGGCCGCTTCGTGCGCCCGGACCGTCAGCACGGCATTGAGCAGCAGCACGCCCTGTTCGGCCCAGCGGTCGAGGTTGCCCGTAGACGGTATGGGCGTGCCGGTGTCGTCGGAGACCTCCTTGAAGATGTTCTGCAGCGAGGGTGGGAACGGCACGCCGTCCGCCACGGAGAAACAGAGTCCGTTGGCCTGTCCTTCGCCGTGATAGGGGTCCTGTCCGATGATTACCACTTTGAGTTTGTCGAACGGGCATTTGTCGAAGGCACGAAAAATGTTGCTTCCTCTGGGGAATATCCGGCGGGAAGCGTATTCTTGCCGTACGAAGTCGGTGAGTTCTCGGAAATAGGGTTTTTCGAACTCTTCGGAAAGAATCTCTTTCCAGTCCGAAGCGATTTTAACATCCATGGCTGGTATTGAATTAGGCTGTTATATATTTCGAGTACCACGACCGTTTTTTGTTGATCTCGGCAGGCAGCCCTCGATCCTGCGGGGTGTCGTTTCGTTCTGACCTTCTTCCCGGGAAGAGTTTCGACTTTTCGTCGAAGCATATCGGTCGGTTTCGAGCCGGAGCAGGTCGGTAATCGAGCTATATAATCAGGTTAAATTTTTGCTAAAATACAAAGAAAGTTCGAAACGGCGTGTCGGAAATGCGTAAATTTGAAAAGTCGCATCAAAAGAATATATATTATTTGTTATGAAAAAAATTGTAATTACCATGCTCGTCCTGTTGTCGGCGGCCTATGCCGTCGGGATAGGAGGCGGGGAGGTCGCCCGTAAACTGGACCTTCGACCGTCGCAAATCGTTCCCGCAGCCGACACGTTGCCGGTTCGGAACCTGATCTATCTGATCGGGGACGGTATGGGATTGAGTCACGTGTCGATGTTGATGCTCGAGGAGGGATATGGTACGACCGCTTTCGACCGGGCGCAGAACATCGCATTGATTACTACTTATTCAGCCAACAACCGGGTGACGGACTCCGCAGCGGCCGGTACGGCGCTGGCGACGGGACATAAGACCGGCAACGGTATGCTCGGTGTGCTGCCCGATTCGACGGCTGCGGAGTCGATTATGGCGGATGCGATCCGAGCCGGGATGCCGGCGGGGATCGTCGTTACCAGTACTCTGCAACACGCTACGCCCGGCGCTTTCTATGCCCATGTGCCTTATCGGCGACAGTATCAGCGAATTTCCGATCAACTGGCCGGAAGCGACTTGACGGTGGCCTTCGGCGGCGGATTGAAGTATGCCGAAGCGTCGGAGCGGGAGGACGGTGTACCGGGCATCGAGCGCCTTCGGGATCGCGGTTTCCGGGTGCTGACCGATCCCTCGCAGCTCGATACCTTGAGCCGGGGACCTGTGATGGGATTCTTTGCCGACGGTCACCTGCCGAAAATGTCGGAGGGGCGGGGCGATTATCTGGAGCGGGCGATCCGCAAGGCGCTGGAGATTCTGGCGCGGGAAAGCGGCGAGCGGGACCGGGGGCT